>OGPT01000113.1_pt1 | contig 76771 bp, 58 predicted proteins | sample 1552951 | NCBI WGS metagenome assembly OGPT01 (sample SAMEA2580224, study PRJEB22360) | human gut metagenome | biome: human gut; feature: human-associated habitat; material: faeces | place: Denmark | collected 2008/2010
TACTATCATGATAAATTTGTTGCGAAGCGTATGGAAATCGGCGGCGTAATCGGCGCTGCTCCCCGCAGTGCAGTTCGCCGTGAGCGTCCCGCTGCCGGCGATATCGTAGTGCTGTTGGGCGGCAAAACCGGCCGTGACGGCTGCGGCGGTGCAACCGGTTCCTCTAAGGAGCACACCGTTGACTCCCTCATGAGCTGCGGCGCAGAGGTACAGAAGGGCAATCCTCCGACCGAACGCAAAATCCAACGTTTATTCCGTAACCCTGCCGTAACCGCAATGATCAAACGCTGCAATGACTTCGGTGCAGGCGGTGTATCCGTTGCTATCGGCGAGCTGACCGACGGTCTTGTTATTGACCTCGACAAGGTTCCCAAGAAATACGAAGGCCTTGACGGCACCGAGCTGGCTATCTCCGAATCTCAGGAGCGTATGGCTGTTGTTATCGCTGCCGCTGACCGCGATGCCTTCATCAAATATGCTGACGAAGAAAACCTGGAGGCAACTGTTGTTGCCGACGTTACCGAAGAACCGCGCCTGGTTATGTTCTGGCGTGGCGATAAAATTGTTGACCTGTCCCGCGCTTTCCTCGATACCAACGGCGTTGCACAACACACAAACATCGTAGTAAGCGAAGAAAAAGAGGACAACGTATTCGAGCAGGTTCCTGCCGAAGTAACCTCCGCTGCTGACCTTGAGGCTGCATGGCTGGCTAACCTCGGCCGTCTGAATGTCTGCAGTGAAAAGGGCCTGTCCGAGCGCTTTGACAGCACCATCGGCCGCGGTACCGTAATGATGCCGTTCGGCGGCAAAACCCAGCTCACTCCGAGCGAGGGTATGGTAGGCCGCATTCCTGTGCTGCACGGCAACACCACCGCAGCCAGCGTAATGGCCTGCGGCTATAACCCGAACGTTGCCTGCTGGAGCCCGTTCCACGGCGCAATGTACGCTGTAACCGAATCCATAGTTCGTGCTGTAGCATTGGGTGCTGATCCCGCTAAGCTGCGCCTGACTCTGCAGGAGTACTTCCCCAAACTGCATGATGCCAACAGCTGGGGCCAGCCGTTCAGCGCACTGCTGGGCGCCTTCACCACACTTGATGCTCTGGACCTGCCGGCAATCGGCGGCAAGGACAGCATGAGCGGCACCTTCATGGACAAAACCGTTCCGCCGACACTCGTTTCCTTCGCTGTAGGCGTAATCGACGGCAACAAGGCTGTATCTGCCGACTTCAAGGCAGCAGGCGACAAGGTAATCTTCCTGTCCTGCCCGCGCAATAGTGCCGAAGTACTGGATTTTGCAGCCCTGAAGGAAAACCTGACCGCTGTACACAAGGCTATGGAAGCAGGCAAGATTGCTGCTGCTGCCGCTGTTAAAGAGGGTGGCGTAGCTGCACTTGTTACCACCATGAGCTTGGGCAACGAGCTTGGCTTTGAATTCATCAAACCGTTCCACGATACCGACAGCCTCTTCACTCTGCAGCCCGGCGGCATGGTCATCGAGCTGGCAGCCGGCGTAGAACCGGAAGAGCTGTTCGAAGGCCTTGATTACATGCTGCTCGGCCACACTACCGCCGAAGCAGGCATCACCATCAACGACACCAAGATTGACGCTGAGAAAGCCTTTGCCGCATACCGCGAGCCACTGCTGGGCATCTTCCCGGACGGCACTCCGAAGGCAGAGGAGCCTGCTGACATCGCTATGCCGCTGTACAAGAGCGAGCTGACTTTAACCGCTCCGGTGAATATCGCCAAACCGCGCGTATTCATCCCCGTATTCCCCGGCAACAACTGCGAATACGACAGCGCCCGTGCTTTTGAAGCTGCAGGTGCCGAAGCTAACACCTTCATCGTGCGCAACCTTACCGCTGCTGCTATCGAAGAATCCGTAGAAGCAATGGTTAAATATATCAACAACTCCCAGATTGTTATGATCCCTGGTGGCTTCAGCGCCGGTGACGAGCCTGACGGCAGCGGCAAATTCATCGCTACTATGTTCCGCAACCCGCGCATCAAGGAAGCAATCAGCGACCTGCTGGAGAACCGCGATGGCCTGATGCTGGGTATCTGCAACGGCTTCCAGGCATTGATTAAGCTCGGCCTCGTTCCGTACGGCGATATCCGCGACATGACCAGCGATGCACCGACACTGACCTTCAACAACATCGGCCGTCATATTTCCCAGATTGTTACCACCAGAGTTGTTTCCAACAAATCTCCGTGGTTTAGCCTGTGCGAGCCCGGCGAAGAGCATGCAGTTGCCGTATCTCACGGCGAAGGCCGCTTCTACGCTCCGGAAAGCACTATCAAAGAGCTGTTCGCTAACGGCCAGGTTGCTACCCAGTATGTAAATGCTCAAGGCGTACCGACCATGAACACTCCGTTCAACCCGAACGGCAGCCTGTATGCTATCGAAGGCATCACCAGCCCCGACGGACGTATCCTCGGCAAGATGGGCCACAGCGAGCGCTTTGCTCCGGGCCTGTTCCGCAATATTGCGGGCGACAAGGATCAGAAGATTTTCCTGTCCGGCGTAAGCTACTTCAAATAAGCTGAGGCTTAATACCGACACAATAAAACGCTCTGCTGACCGCAAGGTTGGCAGAGCGTTTCTTTAGCTTTATATGCGTATATTTTGGCTATCCTCAAAAACCGTACAAAACCGTATAAACGCAGGCAGGGCAAGGCTTTGCGCATGTACGGTTTAGAAGTTAGTCAGTTCCCAACCGTTTTTCAACAAGAGGTTGAGCAGGGCCTTGTCTTTCATTGTAACCATAAGATAAAGAAGGAGAAAAATGATGCGGTATATGCAGGGAAATTTATATTCATAGCGAATAATTAAAATGTAAAGCTTATACAATAATTGTAAATGAAAAAAAGAAATATAGAGAGGAAAGTATAAGATGAAAAAGATTTTAGCTTTAGGATTAGGACTTTCTTTAATTATGTCCCTAGGCACTGCTAATGCTTCAGATGTTGCACAAAAGGGTGATACGGATATTTTCTTTAATCATTGATATCCTTGATCCCTTAACAAGCCGTAATGAGCCTGTGAAGTACCAATTCTAAGCAACTTCATAAAAATATGAAAGAAAAATGCCACACATCCTTAATACTTTGCGGAGAATGGTATTTTAAAAGGACATGCACATGGAAAAATGGCAGATATATTTATATCTTTTCTTTGTAGTCACAATATTGCACGCACTTTACGATAAACGTACCAAGCTAGCAGTAGGGGCATGTGTTTTCTTCGCTATTGTTGTAGGTGCAATTAAATATGCAACATATGGTTTATATTCAGGATTACTAGCTTTTGTTTTGCTGCTTGCTCCTGCTGCCGTTGGTGCATCTATGCAAAAATCCGGGGTACTAAAGAAAGTATTAGATGAAAGTGATGATAAGACTGAAGATACTCCGTCTGTTCCTCTTGCTTCAGCGGATGAAAATTTCCCGAATACTGCACAGGAAAGCGTTAATCCGGAAAGCATGGTCAATTACCTGGATGATAATGGCCAACAGGTTGCAAATACATATCAACAATGCGAGCCAGAGGAAAAAACAGACGATGAAGCGGAAACTGGCAAAAAAATAATAATCTATATAGTTATGTTTTTTCTGCTTGTCCTGCAAGAGGTAAGGTTGTACGCAATTTGCGCAGCATGTTTTCTGTTGTTTTTTAAACGCAGAAATTACTTCATGGATAAAAGGATATTGTGGCCCCAAAGTCTGCATCTGTTAAAGAAATTTTATTACAACATACTGCTTATATTTAGAATCTGGTTTTACAGCATGATGCTTTTGATCGCGTCTGTACTAGTAACAAATAAGCTTTGGTGGCACCCTGATTATACTTTTGCTTTTTATGCTTTCGCAATTGCTTTTCCGTTCTTTTTCGGGTTCTTGCTTATTGATATCAGCGATTTACATGATCTGTGGGCAATCCGTTATCAGGCAAAAACTATAAACAATAGGACTGATAAGCAGAGAAGCAACATAGATTATTACAGAAACCATCCAGATTATGAAAATTATCTGGCGCCTGCAGGATTAATTCTTCTTTTATTTTTGTTTGATAGTCCGTATTTAGCTTTAGCTATGGTATTAGTTGGTATACTAATCTTAGTGCAATATACTTTATGGACATCTTCAAAGCAGGCGAGGGAAGAATAAAATATATAACACTTAAAAACGATACAATAAAACGCTCTGCTGACCGCAAGGTTGGCAGAGCGTTTCAATTAAGCCATGCAGGAAGATTCAGCGCTTTTTAATAGACTTTATGTTGTTTTTATAGTTTCCTTGTATTTATTAATCCCTTATAGGTTAAGTAATGCTGCCAATTAGGACAACTAAAAATAACTTGCTTTAAGAAAGAAAATCGCGATTCGTCTGCATTTATAATCCAATATAAAGTATCTACAGCAATGTTAGAAGACAAATCCAACGGCCAACCATGGTGTCCCGTACCAATACATGGAATGGCTATTGTTTCACAACGATAGTATTCTGCTGCTTGTAGAATAGAGGCATAGCACTGACTAAATTTTTCTATGTTTATATCATTCTTTATATAATACTTGGGAGTGAGAACATGAAAAATATATTTTGCCGGCAAATTAAATCCTGGTGTTGCAACACATTCACCATCAACAAGACCATCAGCGCATTCTAAATACTTATCCAATTCTGCTTCCCCGGCACTTTCATATATTGATTTGCAAATGCCAGAGCCTTTAATTAAATATTGATTAGCTGAATTAACGACAGCATCACATTCTATGTCAGTAATATTATTTTTTATAACCAGGTATTCCAAGATGATCAACTCCTTCTAGAATATACAAAAGTTTAAGAAGACTATCGAATATGGCTGTTTATAGTTTCATTTTAGCACGTATATACGTGCATCACAAGTAATATCGCAGCAATTATGCTATAATATACATATAACAAACAAGTGGAGGCGTATACAATGCTAGGTGCAATTATCGGCGATATTGTCGGTTCACGTTTTGAATGGGATAATTACAAAGCGAAGGATTTTGAGTTTTTGACAAATGACTGCTTTTTCACAGACGACAGCGTAATGTCTTTGGCGTTATGTGAGGCGCTTTTGGAGAGCAAGCCTGATTTCAGCGATTTGCGCGAGCAGGCTGTAGCAAAAATGCGTGCCTTTGGTGATGCATATCCTGATGCCGGTTATGGCAGAACCTTTTCCTGCTGGCTTTATTTTGGCGACCCGCAGCCTTATAACAGCTATGGCAATGGTTCGGCAATGCGCGTGAGCGGTGTTGTCTATGCTGCGAATACCATGGAGCAGGTCAAACAGCTTTCGCTGATGGTGACAGACGTGACACACAACCATCCGGAGGGCATCAAGGGAGCAGAGGCAACTGCTGTAGCAGCATTTATGGCTAAACAGGGCGCAGATATGCAAGCCATCAGGGATTATATTGATGCTAACTATTATCCTATGGACTTCACGCTCGACGGCATCCGCGATTCCTATATGTTCAATGAAACCTGCCAGAATACCGTACCGCAGGCATTGATGGCCTTCTTCGAGTCGACAAGCTATGAAGATGCAATCCGTAATGCTATTTCTATCGGTGGCGACAGCGACACACTGGCAGCAATCACCGGTGCGGTAGCAGAATGCTATTACGGCATCCCGCAAAAACTGCGGGAGCAGGGCATGAGCTATCTGGACGAAAGACTGCTTGGTGTATTGCGTGCTTTTGAAGCAAAGTATCCGCCGAAGGTTGCGGAACTGTAAGAACATGCTGTTGATGAAAATATTATGGACCTATCCAGGCAATTGATTGCAGAAAATATGGTAGCATTTAAGGTCCTGGCAGAATGAGTATTTTCTGATAAAAGTAATGATGATGTGTCAGAGCATCAACTTTAAGACAATAAAACCGTACAAACGCAGGCTGGGCAAAGCTTTGCGCATGTACGGTTTTTGTTATGTGTCAAAAAATGTTGATTTCCCTAAAATATTCGTGTAAAAATACGTGAAAAAATGCGCTTTTTTTACACTAAACTACACGAATAGCAAAAAACGCCTCAAATACACTGAAAATGAGAGGCGGTTTTAGACTACACAAGAGTGTTATCATATACTCAGAGCATTTGCCAAAACCACTCCCACAGGAATATAATATACATAAAAGAAGAAAGAGGTGAGCCTTATGCTGCGCAAGCTATATCACGGTTCCAAGGACATTATCAAAAAGCCTGTCTATGGCTACGGCAAAAAATATAATGATTACGGCCTCGGCTTTTACTGCACCGAGGATATCAATATGGCGAAGGAATGGGCAGCAACGGCCAACCAGAATGGCTACGCCAACTGCTATGAGCTGGACTGCAGTGATTTGAAGCTTCTGGACCTGAACACAGAGCAGTTCTGCATCCTGCACTGGCTGACGATTTTGCTGCAGAACAGGGAATTCGACACGCCCTCAGGCCTTGCGTATGAAGCAAAGGCTTATCTTCTGGAAAACTTCAAGGTCGATTACTCTGCTTATGATGCTATAATCGGTTATCGCGCAGATGACAGCTATTTTTCCTTTGCACAGGATTTTATCAACGGCACAATTTCCTACCGCCAGTTGAACAATGCCATGCATCTGGGCAAGCTGGGGCAGCAATTCGTGCTGAAGAGCCGTAAAGCCTTCTCCCTGATTAAGTTTACAGGCTATGAGCTGGCAGAGCACACTGAATGGTTTGACAAGAAGAATAAGCGTGACAAGAGCGCCCGCCGTGAGTATTTCAGCACGGAACGTAACAAGCGCCAACGCGGTGATATCTATATTACACAGATTATGGACGAGGAGATGAAAAGCGATGATGCACGCCTACGATAAGCTATATCTTGATAAAGCGCGCACAGCTCTTGCCCGTATGCTGGATTTCGCTGTCTACGATTTGCATTATGACATCAGCGAATTCTTTGAGCTTTTTCTCGCTTCCGGTATCGCCAGACGCTTCGAGCAGGGGGATTTCACTATTCTCGCAGGTATGTCTGGCGTTGAGCTTGCCTATACGATTTTAGAGAACGTGGGACTGGCGCAGGAGCGCATTAAGCCTGATTATCCGGTCAACCGCAGTGAGGAATATTGGACAGGCTGGGCGCTGGCCTACTACCAGTGGCAGACGGCGCTGAGCTTTGCGGAGATTAACCGTTATGTACCTGTCAAAACTGTGCAGAGCCTCTACAATCCTTATCACGAGATGGATATCCGCCATTTTACGGAGAAGATGACGGAGCTTTATAAAGAGGCGAAGAAGGATACGAACCTGAAGCTGTTGCGCCAGAAGGCAGAGCTAACGCAAAGGGAACTGGCGGAGCTGGCAGAGGTTCCGCTGCGCACTATTCAGCAGTATGAGCAGCGACAGAAGAATATTAACCGCGCGCAGGCAGAAACGCTTGCCAGAATAGCCAAACAGCTTTATTGCAATATCGAGGATTTACTGGAGAAGGTCTAAACAGCTAAATACCGTACACAACAAATAAAACCGTACAGCCCCAAAGCCTTATGCAGCAAGGGGTTGTACGGTTTGTACGCTTTTGTACGGTTTTTAGTGAGCGCTCAGCCCTTATAGAAAAAATAGCTGATGAGTGCCACCTGCAGGAAGAAGATGAGCGGTACGCTGAAGATGAATTTCAAATGCTGTGTCTTGTGCCGGAAAAGCTGCATGGCGATAAATGCGCCTGCGCTACCGCCGAGTGCTGCCAAAAGCAGCAGCACTATTTCCGGCACACGCCAGCTATGCAGCTTGGCGAAGGCTTTATCCGCACCGTAGACGACAAAGGCGGTGCAGTTGATGAAGATCAGGTAATAATATAAAAAGCTGTGCATGGTTCATACCCTCACTTTCTCCTGTTCAGCTGCTTTACTCCAGCAGCTTGGCGATATCCGGCAGGGGAGCGACGCTGCGCTTTAAAATACCGTGCATATAGGCAATGGCAATGCCATAGTTGGTCATGGGGACGTTCTGCGCTGCAGCACGCTCGCTGCGGCTTTGCATTTCGCGCTCGTTGAGCATGCAGCCTCCGCAATGCACTACGAGCTTATATTGTGACAAATCCTCGGGGAATTCCGTGCCGCTGCTGAAGCAGAATTCAGGCTCAGCTTTGGTAAAGCTGCGAATCCAGCCGGGAAGCTTTACTGTGCCGATGTCCTGACATTGGCGGTGGTGTGTGCAGCCCTCACTGATGAGCACCTTATCGCCATCCTTTAATGTATCGAGCACACGCACTGCCTTCACGGCTGCGCTGAGCGTGCCCTTGTAGCGCGCCATGAGGATGGAGAAGGAGGTGAGCGGAACGGTGGACGGCACAATTTTGCTGACTGCGCCGAAGGCCTGGCTGTCGGTTACGACGAGCTTTGGTGGGAAGGTGAGACGTGCCAGTGCTTCCGCCAGCTCGCTTTCCTGCACGGTTATGGCAATGCCCTTGTTGTCGAGCACGTTGCGCAGTACCTGCTGCTGCGGCAGGATGAGCCTGCCCTTAGGGGCGGCGCTGTCAATCGGCGTTACGAGCACTACGATGTCGCAGGGCTTGATTAAGTCGCCGAGCAGCTGACGTTCTACTTCATGCGGGCGCAGAGCGGAGATAGCCTCCTTCAGCTCGTTGATGTTACGGTTGGCAAGGGCGCTGACGAGGAAGCATTGCTTGGTGAGCTTCATGGCCTCCATGGTGAGCAGTGCCTGGCGCATTTCGTCCAGCAGCTCTACCTTGTTCAATACGAGGATAGAGGGGAGCTTTTTAGCCTGCAGCTGCTGCCACAGCGCTTTATCCGCTTCGCTGAGGCCTACGCTGGCATCTACAACGAGCAGAGCGATGTCGCACTTACCAAGCACCTGCTGTGCCTTGGCGATGCGCTGCGCGCCCAGCTCGCCCTCATCATCGAGGCCAGGGGTGTCGATAATCATCACCGGGCCGAGGGGCAAAAGCTCCATAGCCTTATATACGGGGTCGGTAGTGGTGCCCTTTTGTTCGCTGACAATGGCAAGCTCCTGACTGGTGATGGCGTTGATCAGGCTGGACTTGCCGGCGTTACGCTTACCGAAAATACCGATGTGGATACGTTCGGCAGCGGGAGTTGTATTCAATGACATGGTGGGTTCTCCTTTGCATATATAAGAAAAAATATACCATAATGAGGCCTATATTTCGGAGAATACGGTGTCCTTACGGTCAGCAAAAATTACGGCCACTCATTTCGTGTGGAACCAAGACGAAGCGGCGCAAAACTCGCGCTATGCTGACAAATACTACTATAAAAATCAGGCGTAGCGCTCAGACATTGCGTCCCTTCTGTGGTTCCAGACACTTATTCGCTGTAATTTTTATTCCCTTCACGACACTATATTCTCCTGTTTTTACGTTGTAGTTCTAGCTAGATTTTTAAATAAATTTTGGTTCAACATGGTACATGCTTAGCTTGGATAGCAAAAAAGGCTGCAGCACTTTCGCACTGCAACCTCATTGTTGCAAATTATTTCACAAGCTCCATTTTGGGGTTAGGATTGTATTTGCGGCCGGCCTTAGCGCAGTCTTTGCCGTCAACCTTAACGATATCAGCAGTGTAGTTGATGTTGCCGTCGAAGAAGGAAGAACCTACTGCATAGGTATCAACCGGTACGCCTATTTCCTCAAACGCTGCTACGCGCTCAGCGTCAAAGCCGCCGGAAGCGATAATCTTAACGTGGTTGAAGCCTTCGGCATCCAGCGCACGGCGAACGTTGCAAACCAGCTCCTTGCAAACGCCGGTCGGCTTAAAGGTACCGATTTGAGTCCACAGGCTCTTGTCAACCATGCTGCCGGAGGTATCTAGACGCACACCTGCGAGCTTTTTGCCCAGCTTGCGGGCAACAGCCAGAGAAGTATTTACGCAGTCGTTGTCAAAGTCAACCAAAGCGATACGTGCGATAGACGGGTCAACATATTTATCAAAGGCTTCGGTAGCAGCGACAGTATCGCCCTTATAGGAAGCAATCAATGCATGGGGGATAGTGCCCAGGCCCTTGCCGCCTGCTGCCAGCGCATTAGCATCGGTAGAGAAGCCGTGGATGCCGCCAACCAAAGCTGCATAGCCGTCGGATTCCTGAGTCTGGTAAATATCATAGCGTGCAGGGAAGAAAAGCACCGGCTTGCCATTGGCAGCCTTAACTACGCGGCGTACATTGGTAGCAATGCGGCTCTGGCGTGCCAGAATACCCAGATAGATGGTTTCCAGATGCGCAAAGTCAGCGTAATCGCCTTCGATAGTCATAACGGTTTCCCATTCGTCAACCTCTTCGCCGTCACGCAGGGAATGAATTTCGATAGTTTCCGGATGGAAAGCGCATTGACGAATCAGAGCAATGACCTCGTCGGTACCGCAAACAACAACATGGTCACGAGCGAACACCTGCATCAGCACGCGCGGGTGATAATTATCACCGTTCAAAATCTCTTCGGAACGCATAAAATATGCATCAGTATAATAACCTTCTTTAATTTTCTCTACAGGAAAGCTAAAGCTTTCAACAGGTCTTCTAGTAGTCATTTGATGAGCCTCCCAAAAATTTCTCACGAATTTTACGTTTCGCAAGAACATTAACTATTGATTGTAGTTAAAAATATGATACAATATAAAGGCTATGATAGCAAGCCTTTTTCGCAAAAAAATTCCGATTAGCTATATTTCCGATACAATATAGATGGTGATACATATGCAAAAAACACGAAAAAAATATACTGTGCTCCTGCTTTCGGCACCCATAGGCTCTGGACACAGGCTGGCAGCCGAAGCGCTGGAGCAGGCCTTCGCCGACCGTCCGGAGGTTGAGGTCATCCACGGCAACATTTTCGACTTCTTCCCGCAGCTTCTGGGCAAGGCCTTTTTAGGCACCTACCTGTGGATTTTAAAATGCTGCCCCTGGCTTTATAAGCTGGCCTACAGCTGGGGCAACAAGCAGGGTGGCTCCTTATGGCTGCGTGAGCTTTTAAACCGCCTGCTGGCAGCTTTGGGCGGCAGTTACCTGCGCAGCGTACAGCCTGACGCGGTAATCGCCACGCACGCTACACCCGCAGGCATTATCGGCTATTACAAGAAGCAGCATCCCAAGCTCTGGCTCGGCGCCGTAGTGACCGACTTTACGATTCACCGCTGGTGGGTTTGCGACGGCGTGGATACCTACTTTATCGCCGACGAACTGCTGCGTGACAAGCTAGATACCGATGCCGACATTCAGGCTACGGGCATTCCCGTGCGCCAGCAGTTTATGATTAAGCACGACAAGCAGAAATGCCGCGAGTTCTTCGGCTGGGACGAAAACGAACGCGTCTGCCTTTTGATGGGCGGGGGCGAGGGCCTGCTGCCGATGTCCGAGATAATCACGGCGCTGCAGCACGCCGCTCTGAAAAACCTGCGCGTTGTCGCTGTTACCGGCCATAACGAGGCGTTGGCCGAAAAGCTGAGCGAAAAATACGGCGCAACGGCCGAAATCTACGGCTTCCGTGAGGACGTGCCGCAGCTCATGGCCGGCGCTGATATGATTATCACCAAAGCCGGCGGTTTAACCTCTGCCGAGGTGTTGGCGAGCGGTCTGGACCTTTTAATCTACAAGCCGCTGCCGGGGCAGGAGGAGGGCAACGCCGCCTTCCTGCAGCAGTATTGCGGCGCTCTGGTGGCACGCTCTACCGACGAGCTGGTGCAGCACATCAAAAACAGCACGGTAAGCCCGCGTGAGGCAGCAGCCTGCAGCGAGCATGCCCATCCTTTGGCAGCACAGAAGATTGTTGACTACGTAATGCAAAGACTGCAAAAATAAAAATTAATAAGCAGCGGACTCCTTCAGCCGAGGGAGTCCTTTTTGCTGCGTGACGCGGTTTTGCGCACTTTTAGCAGTATGCTTTCCAAGAGTTTTGACTGATAATTTCTTCTATTGTATAATTAATTTACTTGACCAATACGAATTTCATCATTATAATGTAAGAAAATCGCATATTATGAAGGCTGTGGCATGAAGTTCCGCTCTGACTGCATAATCATGTAGAGAAAACAGGAGGAGTGTGACCTTATGGATACCTTATATCTTGCTGCAATCTGCGCTGCTGTCCCCGGTTTGGGACGCAGCAGAATCCCTGCTTTAATCAACGCTTTGGGCAGTGCCCGCGCTGTCTTTGAGGCTGATGCTGCCACGCTTACAGCGACAGGACTTTGCACGCCGAAGGCGGTTCATAATTTTCTTGGCAACCGCGATGCACGTATGCCGCAGAAAATTGATTACTTCTGCCGTCATCATGGCGTGGAGCTCTTAGCGTATACGGACGCTGCTTATCCGCAGAGCCTGCAGAACCTGAGCGACAAGCCTTTGGTGCTTTACATCAAAGGAAAGCTGCCCGAGGCTCCTTACGCCCTGGCGATAGTCGGTTCGCGTCGCTGCACGGAATACGGTGTGCGTGCTGCTGCCTACTTTGCGCAGGCGATGACGCGCGAGGGCATACCCATTATCAGCGGCGGTGCCAAGGGCATTGACACGGCGGCGCACGAGGCCTGCCTGCAGGCCGGAGGGACGACGGTGGCAGTGCTTGGCTGCGGGCTGGATATTGCCTATCCGCCGGAAAACGCCAGACTGTTTGCCCGCATTGCCGAACGCGGCGCGCTCGTGTCGGAATACCCGCCGAGAGTACCGCCCATAGCGGCCAACTTTCCTGCGCGCAACCGCATCATCGTCGGTCTGTCGCAGGCCGTTCTGGTAGCAGAGGCAGGCAAGCGCAGCGGCGCTGTAATTACGGCGAACATTGCTGCAGATGAGGGACGCGAGGTATATTGCGTACCGGGGAATATTTTCGACGGCAGCAGCATAGGCTGTCACGAGCTTATCCGCACCGGTGCCAAGCTGGTGGATATGCCACAGGATATTTTAGACGATAAAAGAAGCTGGCAGCAGGCGATGAACCGCCGCATAACCCAGCCAAGTATTTTTGATTGTGCGCCGCAGGAACCAAAGCCTGCGCCCGCACCGGTCACAACTGAATTAGGAGCGAAGCTGCTGGCACTTTTGCAGGCAGGAGCGCTTTCTTTAGAAAAGCTGACGGAGCAGAGCGGAGCTGCTTTTGCTGCCGTGAGCATGGAGCTGCTTGACCTGCAGGCCGCCGGACTGGTGGCTACAGACCAGGCGCAGCGTTACTACCGTAAGTAGGAGGAACATAAATGGCAAAGACTCTGGTTATCGTGGAATCACCTACGAAATCCAAGACTATCGAAAAATTTTTAGGCAAAAACTATACTGTTAAGGCTTCTATGGGCCATTTGCGCGACCTGCCGAAAAGCACCTTGGGTGTAACCTTTCTGCCGGACGAGGAGCATGCAAACGAATTTGAGCCGAAATATATCAACATCCGCGGCAAGGGCGATTTGATCAAATCCCTGAAGGCTGAAGCCAAAAAAGCCGACAAAGTTTTACTGGCAACTGACCCTGACCGCGAGGGTGAAGCAATCAGCTGGCATCTGGCATTTATCTTGGGCATCGACCCGACATCTGCCTGCCGCATTGAATTTCATGAGATTACCGCTGCTGCTGTCAAAGACGCTATCAAGCATCCGCGCTGCATTGACATGGATATGGTTGATGCACAGCAGGCACGCCGCATTTTGGACCGCATCGTAGGCTATCAGCTGAGCCCGCTGCTGTGGCGCAAAATCCGCAAGGGCCTGAGCGCCGGCCGCGTACAATCCGTTGCAACTAAAATTGTTGCCGACCGCGACCGTGAAATTGAGGACTTTGTGCCGGTAGAATACTGGACACTGCGCGCTAAGCTGCGTGAAAGCAGCAAAGCACCGCTTTTTGAGGCGGAAGCAGTAAAATACAAAGGCAAAAAGCTGGAGCTGCACAATGAGCAGGAGGCAAGAGCAGCGGAGGAAGCACTCTCCAAAGCCGATTATATCGTGAGCGACGCCGTAAAGAAGGAACGCAAGCGTCACCCCGTACCGCCGTTTACTACCTCCAGCATGCAGCAGGAGGCCAACAAAAAGCTCAACTTCAGCGCTAAAAAGACCATGATGCTTGCACAGCAGCTTTATGAAGGCGTATCTCTGGGCAAAACCTCCGTCGGCCTGATTACCTACATGAGAACCGACTCCGTGCGTCTGGCGGACGTAGCTGTGGACGAAATCCGCAACTACATCAAGCAAAACTTCGGCAGCGAATTTTGCCCGGCCAAGGCCAACCATTACAGCACTAAAAAGAACGCTCAGGACGCGCATGAGGCGATTCGTCCGACCAGCGTCATGCGCACCCCGGCCGAAATGCAGGAGCACCTCACCAATGACCAGCTGAAGCTGTATACGCTCATCTGGAACCGCGTTGTTGCCAGCCAGATGACGGACGCTGTTTATGACGTTACGACATTGGCAATTGATGCTGCTGACTACCAGCTGCGCGCAACCGGCTCCGTACTGAAATTTCCGGGCTTCTTGCAGCTGCACAGCAAATATGATGATAAAGAAAAGGACGCAAAGGTTCCTTACATTGAGCCTGGCACAAAGATTGTCCTTTACAAGCTTCTGCCAGCAGAGCAGCACTTCACCGAGCCGCCTGCACACTTCACCGAAGCAACGCTCATCAAGGAGCTGGAGGAGAAGGGCATCGGCCGCCCCAGCACCTTTGCACCTACCATCGTTACACTGCTTACCCGCGGTTACGTTGTCAAAGAGGCCAAAAAGCTGCTCGTTACCGAGCTTGGCATTATGACCGTGGATATGCTCACCGAATATTTTAAGGGACTCATCAACATCGGCTTCACCGCCCAGATGGAGGAAAAGCTGGATGAGGTTGCTGAGAAGAAGCACACCAAGGACGAGGTCCTCAGCGAATTCTATGGTCCCTTCAAAAAGGATCTGGACCACGCAGGCGTGGCAATTCCTATCGTAGAAATCCCGCTCGAGGTATCTGACGTTCCCTGCGACAAGTGCAACGACGGCACCATGATGGTTATCCGCGAAGGACGCTTCGGCAAGTTCCTGGCTTGCCCCAACTTCCCCAAATGCCGCAATACCAAGCCCATTCTGCACCCGATTGGTGTTAAATGTCCTAAGTGCGGTGCCGATATCCTCGAACGCAAGAGTAAAACCGGCAAGGTATTCTATGGCTGTGAAAAGTATCCTGAGTGCGATTACACCACCTGGGACAAGCCGCTTAACGAAACCTGCCCGGACTGCGGCGCTATGATGGTAGAGCACGTGGAGCGCAACGGCAGCAAGCGCAAATTCTGCAGCAACCCGGAATGCTCCAAGGCAAGACCGGTATATGCTTCTAAAACCGCTGCAGCAAAGACTACGGAGGCTAAAACAACCGCAACCAAGAAAACTACGGCGGCTAAAAAGACTACCGCTAAGAAAACGACTGCTACCAAAACTGCTGCGAAGAAAACCACTGCAGCAAAAAAGACTACTGCAACGAAAAAAACTACTACAACTAAGAAAGGCAGCAACGAATAAATGACTATCTCTCCTGTACACGTAATCGGTGCGGGCCTGGCAGGCTGCGAAGCCGTTACCCAGCTCACGCGCCACGGTATCCCCGTAATCCTGCACGAAATGCGTCCTGTAAAAAGTGACGAAGCACATAAAACCGCATATTTTGCCGAGCTTGTCTGCAGCAACTCCCTGCGCGCAGGCAACATTGAAAACGCTGTCGGCCTGCTGAAGGAAGAAATGCGCCGTTTAGGCTCCCTCATCATGGAAAAGGCTGACGAGCATCGGGTGCCTGCCGGCGGCGCTCTGGCTGTTGACCGCGACGGCTTTGCCGCTGCCGTAACCGAAGCAGTGAAGGCTAATCCGCTCGTTACCGTCATCCACGAAGAGGTGACCGACCTGGAAAGCCTTGAAGGCACTGTCATCGTAGCCAGCGGCCCGCTGACCAGCGACGCGCTTTTCGCCGATATCAAAAAGCTGCTGCAGGCTGATTATCTGCACTTCTTTGATGCCGCAGCACCAATTGTTACCGCCGATTCCCTGGACTATGACAAGGTTTACCGTGCTTCCCGCTACGACAAGGGCGGCGCCGACTACCTCAACTGCCCCTTCTACACGAAGGAGGAATACGTTGCCTTCTGGGAAGCTCTCTGCAATGCGGAAAGCGCTCCCGTAAAAGATTTTGAGCATGATGTATTTGAAGCCTGCATGCCTATCGAGGAAATGGCTGCAAGAGGCGAGGACACCATGCGCTTCGGTCCGCTGAAGCCTGTAGGCCTCATTGACCCACGTAATGGCAAGGAAGCATATGCAGTAGTACAGCTGCGTCAGGATAACGCTGCTGCCTCCCTTTATAATCTGGTAGGCTTCCAGACACATCTCAAATGGCCGGAGCAAAGACGTGTTTTCGGCATGATTCCCGGTCTGGAGAATGCAGAGTTCGTCCGTTTCGGCGTTATGCACAAAAACACCTATCTGAATTCGCCGCAGCTGCTGGATAAGCACTTCAACCTGCGCAGCAACAAGCGCTTCTACTTTGCCGGACAGATGACAGGCGTAGAAGGCTACGTTGAGTCAGCAGCCTCCGGCCTGATGGCCGGTTTAGCTGCTGCAAGAGCGGTATTGGGATTACCGGAGGTAGAATTCCCCGACGTAACTGCGCACGGCGCTTTGGCTAACTACATCAGCAATCCGGCGATTGAAAACTTCCAGCCGATGAACATCAACTTCGGCCTCATTCCGCCGCTCACTGTACGCATCCGCAAGAAAAGAGAAAAGAACGCTCAGATTGCAGCACGCGCTTTGGAAGCACTGGACGGCGTTCTGCCCACGCTTAAAACTGAACAGGCATAAATTTCAGCCTGTTATCTCTGAAATATGCTGAGAAAGCCAAAAATATTTTTAGAGAAAGACAGTATGTGTCCTTCCGCTATGGTAAAATTTGCTTATAGCCGGTGGCAAAACGTTTGCTTAAGAGAATGATTGTGCTATAATAAGCTTAAAGAGATTTTCTTACATCAGCCGCTTTGCAAATTTCATGGCAGGGAGGAACTAATAATGACAGATTTACGCATCGCAAAGGATCGTTTGCTCTATATGTATTCGCGCCTGGTAGACGGCAAAATGCTCTACAAGAAGGAGGAAGCCCAACGCTTCGGTTGCTCCTTACGCTCTATTCAGCGCGACATAGAAGACCTGCGGTCCTTTTTACATGAGCAGAACGAAGCAACAGGACTTGTGCAGGATTTGGTCTACAACCAGAAGCTCGGCGCTTACCAATTAGTACCGCCCTCACGCAATCTGCTGTCTAACGAAGAGGTTTTCGCTACGCTCAAAATACTGCTGGAAAGCAGGGCCTTCACCAAAAAGGAGCTTTACCCGATTATCGATAAGCTGATTGACTGCTGTATCCCCAAAACAGAGCAGCAGCGTGTAAGCGAGCTTATAGGCAACGAAAAGCTGCTTTATGTAGAGCCGCAGCACAAGGACAAATTCCTGAAGAAGATGTGGGAGCTTAGCGGCGCTGTGCGCGAGCAGCAGGAGGTAACGATTACCTACCGTCGTACTGATGGCGTGCAGGTGCAGCGCACTGTGCAGCCTGTAGGCATCATGTTCTCCGAATTCTATTTCTATCTGATTGCCTTTCTTACGCCTAAAGATAAGCAAAAGGTAAAGTTTGAGATTGAAAACGATCCCTTCCCGACAATTTACCGCATCGACAGAATCAAAGGCTTTACGGTTACGGACAAGCATTTTGCTGTACCATATGCCAAACGCTTTGAAGAGGGCGAGTTCCGTAAGCGCATCCAGTTTATGTACGGCGGGCATCTGCAACGACTGCGCTTTTACTTCAAAGGCAGCTGCTATGAGTACATTTTAGACCGACTGCCAACCGCTAAGGTTGTGCTGGAGGACGAAAAGGGTACGCTTATCGAAGCAGAGGTCTTTGGCAAGGGCATTGATATCTGGCTGAAGAGTCAGGGCGAGCTGATTGAGGTTGTATCCCGACAGGAGCTGGCAGTAAATTAAGCTGAAAAAAATCATAAATCACCAAGAAATTTCTTATTTCTTCTCGAAAACTTTTCTGGATAGTCAATCTTTGGCTATCCTGTTTTTTATAATAAGATTATGCTAAAGAAAAATGAAAAAGTAACAGGTACATTTTTGTTGCAGCGTTGCGTTTTCATTCCTGCTCATTATCAAGGCAGACTACATTGCAAGCACGTGCCGCAAATGTAAAAGCATGTAAAAAATAAAGCCCGCACCTTTTTTTACATGAAGTAATGCCTGAAATGCTATAAGCTATATATAGTCAGAAGAAGAGGAGTGGTGATATATGTATTGTGAAAAATATGTTGAAATGGGCAAAAAAATTCGTTATTACAGAATCATGCAGGAGCTGGGGCAGGGGATGCTCGCAGAGCAGATAGGCATTACTCCGCAGTATTTGAGCAAAATAGAGCACGGAAGCGCGCGCCCCAGCATGGACCTGGTATTCCGCATTGCAGACAAGCTGCAGGTAGATGTAGCGCGTTTGCTGGAGGCCTGCTAAAGCTTTATTTTTCCTCCTTTTTGTGGTACAATACCCATGTAATTGCTTCTGCTCGAAGCAGTTAACAGCGTGACTGCCAAAAAGGCAGCATACATGTAAGGAGGAAAACTTAATATGAACGAGCAAAACAGCGTTTTAAACATCATTGGCAAGGTAAGCGGATTACTGTCCAAGTATATCGCCGTCGTGATTTTAGTCACCTCTGCGGTAGCATTTACCCATCCGCAGGAATTCATGTGGATTCCGCAGTACACAGCTCTTTTCCTGGGTACGGCAATGTTTGGCATGGGCCTGACCATTAAGCGCGAGGACTTCCAAATCGTCTTTTCCCGACCTAAGGAGGTTATTTCCGGCTGTATCCTGCAATACACCATCATGCCCCTGGCAGCCTATCTGTTAGCTGTAGTGATGAATCTTGATACTGATATCGCTCTGGGCGTTATCCTCGTAGGCTGCTGCCCCGGCGGTACTGCCAGCAACGTTATTGCCTACATCGCTAAGGGTGACGTTCCCTTATCCGTTGGCATGACCATCACTTCGACTCTGATTGCACCGCTAGTAACACCTGTGTTGGTGTACATGCTGGCAGGTTCCTGGGTTGAGGTAAGCTTTATGGCTATGGTACTTTCCGTAGTAAAGATTGTGCTGCTGCCTGTGCTTGCAGGTATCATCTTAAACAGCCTTTTCCACGAAACCATCGTCAAGCTGGGCGGTATTCTGCCGCTGGTTTCCGTTGTAGCGATTGTAACCATTATCGATGGTATCGTTGCTGTCAACGCTGCTAAGCTGATGAGCTGCGGTCTGATCGTAATGCTGGCAGTTGTCCTGCACAACGGCATCGGTATGGCACTGGGCCTGGGCATGGCGCGTCTGATGAAGGTATCCTACGCTAAGGAAACTTCTATTGCTATCGAGGTTGCTATGCAAAACAGCGGTCTGGCGCTTGCTCTGGCGACCGCAAACTTCGCCGCTAATCCGCTGGCCACGCTTCCGGGCGCTATCTTCAGCGTATGGCATAACGTTTCCGGTTCTATTTTCGCCAGCTGCCGCATTAAAGAGGTAGAGGAGAAGCAAAAGCTGGAGCTGAAGGAGCACGCAATAGCAAAATAAGCATAAACACTAAAGGCACTACTGTGAGCGCAGTAGTGCCTTAATTATTTGTATAGCGTAGGGCAGGGGAGCCTACATATTATTTTTTGCTTTTATTATCTAAACCGAAGAGCATTTCCATAGGCTGCTCCGGCATTTCCTTAACCGGTGCGCCTGTGCTGAAGCCTGGCATTTCCGCCTTGGTCAGCTCAATTTTGCCGTATTGGCGCTCATAATCATCAATAACCCATTTCAAAATCTGTTCGATTTCCTTATTGACCGAACGGCCATTTATCTTTGCCAAATGCTTCATCTTATTCATAATAATAGGATGAATGCGCAGTGTAAAGCGTGCTTCTTCCATGAATACTCCCTCCAGATTCTGACTATTCTACTAATTATTATAGGCAAGAACAGCGCTTTTGGCAAGGAGATAATCTTTTTTAGCAACAGCTAACTGTTTTTACAAGAATTTCAGACAATAGATATGCAAATATGCTATAATAAATACCATAGTGTAAATTTTTAGGAGGCAACAATGACTTTAGCAATAAATGCCGTATACCACGGCTTTAAGGTTTTACAAGCACAATTTGTAGATGAAATCAGCTCCCAGGCATATATCATGGAGCATATCAAGAGCGGCGCACGCCTTTTGTACCTTGCTAACGATGACGATAACAAGGTTTTTTCTATTTCCTTCAGAACTCCGCCTGCAGATGATACAGGTGTGGCACATATTCTGGAGCATTCCTCTCTCTGCGGCTCCCGCAAATATCCCTTAAAGGAGCCTTTCGTAGACCTCGTCAAGGGCTCTCTGAACACCTTTTTGAACGCTATGACCTTCCCGGATAAGACCATGTATCCCGTTGCCAGCCGCAACGATAAGGACTTCCATAACCTGATGGACGTATATCTGGACGCTGTATTCTATCCGTCCTTCTACCAAAACAAATACACCCTGCGTCAGGAGGGCTGGCACTATAATCTGGACAGCCTCGATGGCGAGCTGAGCTACAACGGCGTTGTTTATAACGAAATGAAGGGTGTGTATTCTTCGCCAGACGCTTATCTGGAAAACGAAGCGATGAAGGCTCTGTTCACCGACAACTGCTACCGTTTTGAATCCGGCGGCTATCCGGACGCTATTCCGCAGCTGACTCAGGAAAAATTCGAGCAGTTCCACAAAACCTATTACAGCCCGGAAAACAGCTATATCTATTTATACGGCGATATGGATATCGATGCTACTTTGGAATATCTCGACAGCGAATATCTGAGCAGCTTCGAAAAGACGGGTACTGTTGATTCCGCCATCGCAGAGCAGCAGCCCTTGCTGCGTACTGCGGATATCGAAGCCTTTTATCCGGTTGGGGCAGAGGAGGACTGCACTGCCAAAACATATCACGAGCTTTCTATCGTAACAGGCAAGGCAACCGACCTGCAGACCAGCATGGCTCTGAGCCTGCTGAAAAGCACATTGCTGGACAGCGAATCCTCCGCACTGCGCCGTGCGCTGATGGATGCAGGCGTGGGCCAGATTATCAACGGTAGCTATACCTCAAGCATGTATCAGCCGGTATTCTCTATCCGTGCCAGCGGCAGTGAGAAGGAGCTGCGCGATAAATTTATCAGCGTTATCTATAAAACACTGCAGGACATTACCATCAACGGCATTGATAAAAAGCTGCTGGAGGCTAACATCAACTCTATGGAATTCAAGCTGCGTGAGGCAGATTTCGGCGGCTATCCCAAGGGACTGATTCTGGGCATCGGCGTTATGGATAACTGGCTGTACGACGGCAATCCGATTGAAGGCCTGTGCTACAACAAATATCTGGCAGCTCTGCGCGAGGGCCTGAAAACAAACTATTACGAAAGCATTATTGAAAACTATCTGCTGGACAACACCCATAAGGTGCTGGTAACACTGCTGCCGCAGCCCGGCAAGGAGGAGGCAGACCAGGAGGCCGCTGCTGCCAAAATGAGCGCTATCAAAGCACAGATGAGCCAGGAGGAGCTGCAGCAGCATATCGACGAATGTGCCGAGCTGCACCGTCTGCAAGCTACGCCTGACAGTGAGGAAGCACGCGCAACCATCCCTGTACTGAAGCGCAGCGACATCAGGCAGGAAGTAGAGAAGATTGAAACGCAGGAGGAAGAGCTGGGCGCAAGCCATTTGCTGTATCTTCCGCGCAACACCAATAAAATCGCTTATACCAGCTTCTATTTTGATATTACCGATATGGAAGCCGAAAAGCTGCCTCTGTGCTATCTGCTCACAGATATCATGGGCAAGTTCAACACCGAGCGCTACAGCTATCAGGAGCTGGCAACCAACGCCATCATGTACACCGGTGGCATTGCGTTCGCTGTACGCGCCTTCACCGAAGCAGAATCTACGGATGATTATAAAATTTACTTCTCCACCAAAGGCAAATGCCTCACCGATAACCTGCCGAAAATGCTGGATATCCTGCAGGCCATTGCTTTGGAAAGCAAGATGGACGATCTGGAGCGCTTCCGCGAGCTAGTATCCGAGCTGAAAACCGATTGGGATGACAATTTCTTCAACCGCGGTCAGACCGTTGCTATCACCAGACTGTTCTCCTATTGCTCTGCCGGCGCACGCGTCAACGAGCAGGATGAATTCAGCTATTACCAGTTCCTCAAAAAGCTGACCGATAACTTCGACGAGCTGGCACCGCAGGTACTGGAGCAGTTGCGCCTGTTAATCAAACGCTTCTTCCAGAAGAACCGTTTCCTGCTCAGCTATAGCTGTGACGTAAAAGAGCAGGCAACAGTAAGACAACAGTGCCTTGATTTCATCAGCAAGCTGTCTGAGGCAGAAGCAGGGGAGAAGGCTGAGGTTCTGCCTGTAGGCACCACTAACGAGGCTATTGCACCTGCCGGTAAGGTACAATACGTCGCTGCAGGCGGCAACTTTGCTAAGCATGGTCACAAATACGTGGGTGCGATGGCTGTACTGGAAACCATTCTGAGCTACGAATACCTGTGGACCAAAATCCGTATTCAGGGCGGCGCTTACGGCGTTACCGCACGCTTTGAGCTGAACGGTGTAGGCGTATTCGCATCCTACCGCGACCCGCAGCTGCCGAAAACTCTGGAGGCTTACCAAGGTCTGGCAGAATGGCTGAGAAACGAGGAATTCCCCGAACGCGAGCTGAACAAGTATGTTATCGGTACCATCAGCACGATGGATAAGCCCTTGACCAACAGCATGCGTCTTGACAAGGCTACCGCGCAATATCTGAAGCACGTTCCCGTTGAGCTGCGCCAACGCATCCGCAGCGAAATCCTCAATGTAAGCAATGCAGACCTGCAAGCACTGGCTAAGGTAGTAGAGGACATGCTCAGCGACGGCCTGATCTGCGTAGTCGGCGGCAAGCAGCCTATTGAAGCTAATAAATCTTTGTTCAACAATATCATCAATGCGTAAATCTGTACGCTAGTAAATTTACGCTAAGGTTAATAAAAACCCGTGACGTCCGAAGGGAGTCACGGGTTTTGTTATACGGAAAACAATATTTACTTAGTCCAGCTCGCCGTTCTGCGCCTGTTTTACCAGCTCCTGATAAGCGTTGTAGACAGTGCTGTTGAAGCAGGTGAGTACAATGTTCATACCATAGTCGACATTGGCATTAATCCATTCGGTGCAGGTCAAAAGAGCGATACGGGCAGCCTCGTCCACAGGATAAGCATAAGCACCGGTAGAAATCGCCGGGAAAGCGATGCTGTGCAGATGATGCTTGCGTGCCAGGTCCAGACAGTTTTTGTAGCAGTCGGCCAGCTCCAATCTTTGTTCAACCTTACCACTATAAATAGGGCCTACGGTATGAATAATGTAGCTTGCAGGCAGGTTATAGCCATAGGTAATCTTGGCAGCACCAGTCGGGCAGCCGCCTAAGGTTTTGCATTCCTCCAGAAGCTGCGGTCCTGCAGCGCGGTGAATAGCACCATCAACGCCACCACCGCCTAAAAGCGTGCTGTTGGCAGCATTAACAATCGCGTCGCAGTCCAACGTAGTAATATCACCACGCCAAACGGAAATAGCGTTCTGCTGCTTGTTCTTCTTGGCATCGGCTAGCAGTTCCTTGATCATCCGGTTTTGAATATTGAAGGGAGCAGGGGAAGCAGGATTAAAGATAATACCCGCAATGCCATCCATTTGGATGATAGCTTCAAAGTAGTTGACCAAAGGGCGGCTGATAACGTTGTTGCAGGGCTTGCCCTGCTCGTAAGCCTCCTTACTGCTGTAAGCAGTCATATATTCCAGGCCGCTTTCCGTAGTCTGCGTCTGCAGCAGCAGCTGGCCCTCCGGTGCATCATCAGCAGTAGGGATGAGCACCTCTGCACCTTCCTGCAGCATTACGCTGACTGCATGCAGCAGCTTTACCAGGTTCGCTTCGCTCTGGTCAGCAGCAAAAAAATGCTGGGCGTTCATGATAATATCAGTAGATGGATGTAACATAAGCGTCATCTCCTTGTAAAAATCGTTTACACACATTCATAACTATAATATATAACAAAAAAACAGCTCTGTAAAGAGCTGTTTTTTCGTGTTTGACGTTAAAGTGACATCATTTTACATGCATTTTACATGCATTTTACAGTCAGGTTATCAGAGCATACGGAATACAGAAATAACCTTACCAAGCACCTTAATGTTGTCAGAACCGACAATCGGCTCGTACTTATCGTTTTCCGGTTGCAGGCGCACACTGCGCAGCTCGCGGAAGTAACGCTTAACGGTAGTTTCCTCGCCGTCAATCAGGGCAACAACAATATCGCCGTTATTAGCAAAATTCTGCTTACGTGCAATAATGTAGTCGTGATCCAGAATGCCTGCGTTAATCATGCTGTCACCGCATACGGAAAGCATGAAAACATCATCGTCACAGCCGATCAGGTCGCGAGGAATAGGATAGGTCTCTTCAATATTCTCTACAGCGAGAATAGGAACACCTGCAGTAACCTTTCCAACCAGCGGTACCGGGACAAGGAGCTTGTTTCTCCAGGCATCACTTTCGCTCATCAGCTCCAAAGCACGCGGCTTAGCAGCATCACGCTGAATGAAGCCATACTCCTGCAGCTTCTTCAGATGATTATGCACGCTGGCACTGGAGGATAAACCTACTGCTGCACCAATTTCGCGTACAGCAGGCGGATAACCCTTATGATTAATAAAGGTACGGACAAATTTTAAAATATTACGTTGGCGTTCAGACAACATTTCTTCAGTATAGTTGCCATCAAAGTCTGGCGGGAGCGCTTTTCTTCTTCCCATTTTAGACCCTCCAATCATTTGTTTATAGATTACCTTATACAAATTATAGCAGATAAAAGTAATTTCGTCAAACAGCAGTGCGCACGGTGGCTAATTTAACATAAAAATGCTACAAGCTTCTCAAAACATCCGGGGGGGGAGGAGCAAAAAGCAAAGAATTCTCATTGTCTGACGCGTTTTTCAGCATTTTCCTCAGTTGGGAAATAAGCAGGTCTATAATGCGGCCTGTTTACCGAAAAGACTGCAAAATAATATTTTACGTCCGATAATGTATATTATGTTAAATTTTCCTTTTCTCAGACGTGAGATTTTTATGCACTGCAACTCATTGCACCCGTGTAATTAAAAGTGCCATTCGTTTAGTTGCTGTTCAAGGCTTTTTTCCGTTTCAACGTCGGTTTTTTTGATAAAAAGCATCGCAGTAGCGGCTTTTTGGTTGCAGCTTAGTAAAATTTTGTTGTTATAAGCAAAATCCTTCAGCAATTGGGTATCAGCATTGATGCCGATAAGAGCTTTTTCCTTGGTGAAGTCATAATTTGTCTTATAATCCTTCAAAGCAAAGTAATCGTTGCCAAAGCCCTTCAGTCGCTGCAGACCATCATTAATAAAGCTTTCCACAGCAATCTTGTTGGCAACAGGCGTTGCTAAAAGCTCTTTAGCATCAGCGTCATTAATATTATCTACGCTGACGGTAACAAGCAGATGATTCCAATGCTCCAGAACATTGCGCATGCCGCTGGTGTAAAGCTCCGTAACCTTCTTCTGGTATTCAGTATCAGACGCCGGAATAGCAAATACAGAATAGATATTGTCATAATCTGTATTTGCGGCAACCTCCTGCATTTGCTTCATAGAAGAAGCCATAGTCAGATAAAAGGTGCCTTTATTCTTATATCGCAGGTTCAGCTGACCATAGAACCAGTCATCCGGCAGCTGCACACTTTTGCCGACTGCAGTATCAGTAAAGCTGATGGCCTTCGGTGTGCTTGTCGGAGCAAAAGCCTTAAAGCCCTTCAGCAGATCAGTGTGTGCTTTATCGAAGCGCTGCATGGTTTCTGCAGGAATGTCGCGCAAAGCAACATTTTCTACCTGCATAGCCTTTTCTACTGCTTCCTTTATAGAAGCTGCGTCCTGAGGCTTTGTTTTTGCTGCTTTATCCTCACTGCCTGCTTCGTCAGTATCGATATCTTCAATATCATCGATATCAACATCTGTATCAGCGTCAGCAGCCTTTTCGTCCTTCTTCGGAGCGTATACATCCTGATCACTGTTCACCGTCGACAGCAGATAAAGTCTGTCATTGGCAGAAACCATGCTGGTATCAATTTTAAACAGTACATCAGATTGCTTATAGATATAAGAAATGGTAATTGCCTTTTTACCAGCAATCTTGCCTACCTTGATTACAGGAGTAAGCTTGTCCAGCTTCTCCTTGAGCACCTTGCTTTGGATAGTTACATTACCATTGCTGTCGTGCTCTGCATATTTTTCAAGCTCCAGTAACGGCGCAGGCACGGTTTTCGGATTAAGCTGGGAGCGCTCCAAAAGCGCCAGCTTCTCATATTCCGCATCAAAATAAGCAGTAGAGAATTTTTCGCCTAAAATCTGCTCCATATCCTCTGCTGTATAATAGTTAACAATATTAACTGCGGTATTTTTTAAATCCTCTTCGTTCTGATAAGCCTTTTTGCTGCTAATATTGGTATACGCATAAACCTTCTTCGCTTCCAGCTTATAGTAAGGCTGTCCGTCCTTAACGCTGTAGCCTGCGTAGCTGTTTTCGTAGGCATAAGCACTGCTGCTTGCAAGGATGAGCATTGCTGCTAAAATCGCACTTTTATTCATAATCTTTCGCTCCTCTACTTTATTATAAGGAAGTTATTTGGTAACAACGTTCACCATCACGCCACTGCCCAGGTTGCAGGCATTAGCTTCGTCAGTATCGATATGAACCTCGTCGGCATGCTTTACGCCCGCACGTACCAGAACATTATGCAGTGTTACGGAACGCTCGCCCTCTGTAGTAATATCAACGATATCGCCATCCTTCAGGCCGTATTTTTCAGCGGTTTCGGGGTACAGATGTACGTGACGTGCTGCGATGATAATACCCTCCTTCAGCTCCAGCTCGCCCTTCGGACCGATGAGCTTAGCGCCAGCGCTGCCTGCGATGTCGCCGCTGTTGCGGATAGGAGCATCCAGGCCAACCTTGCGTGCGTCAGTCAGAGAAAGCTCAATCTGAGTTTCCGGACGCAGAGGACCGATGATACGCAGCTTCATGGAATCCTTAGGAGTTACCATGGTAATCTGTTCTTCGGAAGCAAACTGACCGGGCTGGCCAATCGGCTTTTTAACGTGCAGCTCGCTGCCTTCACCAAATAAAATATCCATATGCTCACGGCACAGATGTGCGTGACGTGCAGAAACACCTAAAACTATCGGAAATTGCATTGTATATCACCTCATAAAATAATTTTTTGTTTATATACCTATTATAGCTTGAATTGTGGTAATTGTCATCAGTTATCGAAATTTTTTTCATATAATAGGATATCAGCTACAGGCAAAGCTTCTTTTTCCTACATATTTACAGCCAAAAAAATAATAGGACCGGGTTTCCCTAGTCCTATTATTACACAAGATTTTTTTAGAATTGACCGCTTACCATGAAATGGATGCGAGTTGAATCTACATCAGTATTATTGATTTCCTTAATCAAAGGCACGCCCAATGTTACCACAGCACCGATGTGCTTGGTGATGTTGCTGCGCACGCCCAGGCCACAGCTTGTCAGCACATGGCTGTCAAAGGCACTGTCGCCAAAGACCTGACCATGATCCATAAAGACGAAAGCATTAGTCTTTTTTTTGTCCTTAGTCACAGGCACGGAATATTCCAAGCCCACACTGTAGCCACTGTCGCCGCCAAGCAGGCTTTCTTTGTAGCCGCGTACGCTATACATACCGCCAATGTAGAACTGACGGGCGGAAGGCAGATAATTGTTGAAGCCACGCTGTGCGTCCAGGCGCAGGCTCAAAAGCTGTCCATGCTGATACATTTTCTGGTACAAGCCGTTAAGCTGGTACAGTGAAAAATCCTTGTCCTTATCAGCAATATTGGTATGCGTACCGGCATTAAAGCTGTGCTTTTGGTAGATAACAGAACTTGCGCCGTAATTAGTTACGGAATAGCCTGCCGTAACGCCTTTAATGGTATCATCGAGCCAATGCTGACCGCTGAAATCAGTCTTGGAATTTTGCTGGCCGTAATCAAGTGTTGCCTCAGTACGAGTCTTTTCCGTCACTACCAACGGCTGGCTCAGGCCAACGTTCATGGCATAAGCATGACCGCGTACATTCAACGGCTCCAGCTGTCCGTCCGTAATGTGAACGCTGTTGGCGCTGTACTGCAGGTTCAGCTTGGTACCGCTATGGCCTAAGGGCCTGCTGTAGCCAAGGCCGAAGGATTTGGTGCCATCGCTCAGCATCGTGTTCAGCGTCAGCGCGTCACGCACACCTGTCAGGCTTCTGTCCGTAAAGAACAGGCCGCCGCGGTATTCGCCGCTCGTATCACTGCCTGCGTTATCACTGTAAACAGTCCAGGTAATGTTTTGCGGTTCATAGGCGCTGATGACGTAATCCGTAGTGCCAGGCTCGCTGCCAGCCTGCAGAGAAATGCGCAGCTGCACGTCATTGGCAGCGTTAAAGCGCAGTAAATCGTCATTCAGCTTATTGATGTTGGCAACCTCACCCTGCTTCAGGCTCATACGCTTGCTGATGTATTTGCTTTTGGTATACTTGTTGCCCTGCACCTCAACAGCATTCGTTTTGCCTTCGATAAGCTCAATTTTTACCGTACCGTTTTTGATTGTCTGCGCCGGCAAAATTGCACGACAGGTAAAGTAACCATTATCAAGATACAGCTTGTTGATTTTATTCACCAGCTCGTACAAATCCTTGACGCCAACCTCTTTACCGATATATTCGTCCGTCAGCTTTTGCAGCTCTGCCTGCTCCAGTACGGTAGATTCATCCAGCTCCAGCTTTTCCAGCTTAAAGGTTACTGCTGCCTGCTGCTCCGCATCAGGCTTTTCGCTCCCCTGCTCTACCTTGCTGCTTGCCTTGGCCTTGTCCTCGGCAATCTGCTTGGCAACACGCTGGCGCTCCATGTACTCTATCGCTCTGTTGGCTGCCACACCGGCGTTGTTCAGGCCGCTTTTATGGAATTCTGCTGCCTGCTCATCTGTAGGCCCTGCAAAAGCAACGGCACTGCATCCCAGCAAAAGCGTAACCAGAAGCAAGCTTGTTTTATTAGTAATCATCGTCAACACCCCTTTGATATACATAACTTTGCTGCATCCGGCAGACTAATTAGCCTGCCAGATGAGCTGCATTATTTTTTTATATTCCTTTTCCAGATGCTTGATGATTACATCCAGCACGGTATAAATCATGTCGCCCTCCAGCCTGCCATTTTGGCAGAGCAGGCAGCTGTCCAGGTAGAGTGAACCGTCATCTGTAAGATAATATTTGAACACCTTATATTGACGGTTCACCTTGTTGATTTCCCTCAGAATAGCCACTTCATTCGTTTCATTGACAGCATTTGCTGCCAGCTGCACGCGAAGCATACCATAAATACTGCTGTCCAGGATGACCAGCGTCGGCAGACGCTGGCCTTCAACAACAATGTGAGAACGGAAGACCACTGTGTTCAGCTTATCCTCGCTAATCTGTTCAATGGCAAAGCAGGTAATCTTCTTATCATCCAGATATTTGATAAAAGCCTCTGCCTTTTTGTTCATCAGCGTTTCCTCCTATGCTTCTACAGTGATTTTTACGGGTTCACTCTTGTTATCGTCTTCATCCAGGTCATACAGGTCGTAGCGGAAGTATTGTACTACATCCGGTGCGTGATTGATGTCATATTCCTCTGCTTTATTCTCGTTGAGCTGCTGCAGCATATGGTCTACAGCGGTAAAGCGTTGGTCATAAACATAATCGTAATTGCGCAGGTCAAGCAGTGCGCCGTTGCTGTGCTGAACGTTCGGCTGTGCAGTGAAGTGCAGGAACATCCATTTATCCGGGTTAGTACCCTCCTGCTGCCATTCAGTCAGATTATCTGCCGGGTTGTTCACTGCAATGTTGTTCCAGTAAACGCTGTCGCTGCCGTCACGTTGCGGCGGTGCGCCCCATACAGCAGTCTTCATATGCTTATTGCTGAAATGCGCAACATTGTTGACTACCAGCTTATCGATATGGAACATGCCCTCGCTAACTTTGATAGAGCCGTTATTGAGCCACAGATGCTCGAAGCGGACACCCTTATTAGTAATTATCTCACCAATCTTCAGGTTGTCAATAGGCTTATCAGGCTGTGCGCCGTCCGGAACGATGGTCAGAAGGCCGTCAGCATCCAGACGCTGCTGAATCTTGTTAAGGTCAATGTCGCTGCCCTGAGCAATAATCTTGGTGCCTGCGATAAGCTCATCAACCTTCAGCTGCTTGCCTTCGGTCTTCAGCTGCAGAGCTACCAGATTGCCGTCGATTTTTGCCAGTGTGAGATTGCCGTTGGCAACGTCGATAAGCGCGTTGTTTGTAGCATAAATCTCGTGCAGGTCAACATCTCCGGCACCCTTGATGTGCAGTGCGAAGTTGCCGCTGTTGATATCACCCTTATCGCCAAGAGCGGTGAATTTATTATCATGATCGGTTACATTACCGTTCTGCAGTACATCGATGTTGATGTTGCCATGCTCGGCAGTTACATCACCGCCGAAGGTGATGTCGCCTTTCGCTGCGTCTGTCTGCAGGTGGATGTTGCCAGCCGTACTGTTGATAATACCTTCGGTAGTAATGCTGCCTTTGGCGTTGTAATCAACATTCTGCTGAGCTTTAACTTGTCCGCTGGTCGTAATGCTGCCGCCTGCGTTCAAATCTACGTTAGCATTAGTAGAAGTGAGGTTACCGCTAGCAGTGATGTCTTTCGCTGCGTCGATGTCTACTTCGCTGTTCGCTGTTACATTACCGGTATTTACGCTGCCACCTTTAGAGTTGAGCTTTGCTTTACCGTTTGTTGCAGTAACGTCGCCGTTGGTGCTGATATCGCCGTTAGCGTTCGCAATTACGTTGTTATTAGCATTTACTGTGCTATTCGTTGTAATGCTACCGCCTGCATCCAGAGTAATGTCACCACTGTTAGAGATGAGATTTCCGCCTGCAGTAATATCTTGTTTTGCGTCGATGTCTACTGCTTGACCAGCAGTTACGTTCTGGGTATTTACACTGCCACCTTTAGAGTTGAGCTTTGCTTTACCAGTTTGTGCAGTAACGTCGCCGTTGGTGTTGATATCGCCGTTAGCGTTGGCTGTTACATTTTTGAGCGCTTTGGTCTTACCATTAATCGTAATTTTGCCGCCTGCATCCAGAGTACTGTCAGCATTATTAGAGGTGAGATTTCCGTCTGCAGTAATATCCTGCTCTGCATCGATATCTACTGCCTGACCAGCAGTTACGTTCTTCGTAGTTACGCTACCTGCGCTAGAGTTGAGAACTGTATTACCGTTTGTTGCAGTAACATCGCCATTGGTATTGATATTGCCGTTAGCGTTGGCAATTACGTTGTTAAGCGCATTTACTGTGCTATTCGTCATAATGCTGCCGCCTGCGTTCAAATCTACGTTAGCGTTAGTAGAAGTGAGATTGCCGTTAGCAGTAATATCTTTCGCTGCATCGATGTCTACATCGCTATTGGCTGTTACATTACCGGTATTTACGTTGCCACCCTTGGAGTTGAGCGCTGACTTACCGGTTTGTGCAGTAACATCGCCAATGGTGTTGATATCGCCTTTAGCGTTGGCTGTTACGTTGTTAAGCGCATTTACTGTGCCTTGGGTTGTAATGCTGCCACCTGCAAGCAAATCTACGTTAGCATTAGTAGAAGTGAGGCTACCATTGGCAGTGATATTATTCGCTGCATCGATGTCTACTTCGTTGTTGGCAGTTACGTTACCGCCAGTTGCAACGGAACCCTTCTTAGAATTGATGCTTACCTTATCAGCTGCATTCAAAGCAACTCCGTCTGCCGTAGTAATATCGCCATCGGTCGTAACCGTAATATTACCGGTATGCTCATCATTATACTTAGAGGTATCAATAGTGGAATTAATGGTAATCTTGCCGGTATCTGCCTGGTAGTTTTCAATCAGGACATCGCCCTTGATATGAGAATCAGCAACAGTAACCAGCAGATTATCCGTCGTACCGTTAAACCTAGTTACGCCATTAACCATCAGGCTGCTGCCTGCGTTCTTACCCTTAATCGTTAGGCTCTTCACCTTATTGTTCCTGCTGAGCAGCTGCTGCGTCTCGCCGGATTCAACTGTCAGATTATCTGCAGTAATACCTGCAGCCGCTGCATCCTGCATTACGCTGCCATTGGCATCCAGCTTCAGGCCATTGTTAGCACCGGTAATCGTAATGCTGCCGCTGCCAAGTGCGATATTGCCATTAGTTGCGGTAATTACGCTATCAGCGCCCGCTGCCAGCGTGCTGCTGTTCAGGTTAACGTTGTTGCCTGCAGTAATGTTGCCTGCGCCGCTAGATGTAATGCTGCCGGTTGTTACGTTCACATCTTTACCTGCAGTGATATTGCTTGCGCCGCCTGCAGTAACAGTACCTGCGTTCAGGTTAACGTTGTTACCGTTAACAGTTACATCTCCGCCTGCGCTAATGCTGCCGTTACCTGTGTCGTTACCGAAGTTTACATCACCATCCAGGTTGAGCTTAGCATTTCCTTTAGCAGTAATGCTGTCAACTACCAGGCCTGCATCCTTTGTGCCTGCGCCCTGCAGGTAAACGGAACCATTTTCTGCCTTAGCGTTAATCACAGCGCCGTTTTCCAGAATACGGATACCATCATCAGCTTTGCCGATATCGCCGTTGGCTGCCTGCAGGTTAATGCTGTTGGCGTTCAGATAACCGATATTTTTGCCTGCTTCCGTAGTCATCTGCATACCGTTATCTGCCTTGAGCACCAGTGTACCTGTTGCAGCATCCTGAATCGTCAGCACCTGAGCCGGTTTGTTGCCTACAGCCGTCTGATGCAGATATACGCCGTAGCCGGTATCGGTATTTGCTTCCAAATTACCGCTGATATTAGTCTTGATGAAGGCATCCTTGCTGCCTACATCACCATTGCCGCCCTGGATAATAAGGTTTTTGGCAACAATGCTGCCGTTGTTCATGCTAACGCCATTATCACTGAGCAGCTTAACATCCTGCGTCGTGTTAATCGTACCGGAAATATCCAGCGTCGTATTCTTAACGCCAGCCAGATAAACATTACCAGTATCGGCAGTATTACTGGTGTTGGCCTGCAGATTCAGCTTGCCGCCATCTGCCAGCTGTACCGTAATCTGACGCTGCTGACGAACTTCAATTCTGTTGTCAGCATTATTCCAGGTAAGGTCACCGGCCTTAGCCTGTGCCAAAAGCTTAAGGTTATCCAGCTTGCCCATCTCGCTGTAGGCAATGTTAGTTGCTTCGCCGTCGATACCGATGTTCTTGCCTGCGCTCAGGCTGATATTCTTGCCCTGAACGTTGGCCTTATCTACTGTAAGTACCTGGCCGGGGGCTGCATTCAGCACGCTGTCCTGAATAGCATACAGCAGCTCATTTTTGCTCCAGCCATAGGCAGTGCTGTTATCAACCTCTGCGTAGTTGATAATCCACTGCAGCTCAGCATCGCTATAGCCTTTGTCAGCAAATACACTGTCTTTTCTTAAGGCCTCCATATAAGCATTGCGAGCATTAGTAAGTGCTTGTTTCTGTGCATCCTTATCTGTAAGCTTCGCTGCTTCCGCACTAGCATCAATGTAAGCCTTCTTCGCTTGGTTGAGAGTTTCGCTGCCGGCAAGCTTATCATTATAAGCTTTAGCTGCTGCTTTATAATTGTCAACCTTAGCTGCATCCAAACGTTGTGCCTGTTTTTCCAGTGCCTGCACACACTCGCTCTTGGCTGCCGCTGCAGATGCTGCGCTTTCTTCTGCCTTGTCATTACTGTTAATCAGTCCCAGCTCCTGCCACTTTTGCAGCTTGCTTTCACTGTCGGACAGGGTGCTGTCGCCTACTGCGTCGATAAAGCTGCCGCTGGTTGTAAGGCTTACATCACCAGTCTGGCTGGCAATATGACCGATGCGCATATCACCGTTGCTGTTGGTCAGCGTAATATCGCCATACGCGTTGGCATTTACGCTTGCAGACATGGTATCACTGCTGGTCAGCGTCTGACCGGGAGCAATCGCTGCGTTAATCGCACCAAGAGTGGTGAAATCAATGCGGTTTCCGTTCAATACAGTATCACTAGCCGTAGTAATGTCGCCTGCTGCGTTAATTACCAGGTTACCGCTCAACGCGCCCTTATTGCCGCCGACAAATTGCAGCTTGCCGCGGTCGGAATTAATGCTTACGTCACCAGTTGTTGCTTCAATATTCAGCTTCGCCATATTGCCCAACGCACTGTGATTGATGCTGATACCTTTGGCTGCTTTAGCAGTCAGGTCATCCGCGTCAACGCGTGCACTGCCAACAGAGCTGATAGCACCACCGATGCTGTTTAAGGTAACCTTGCCGATTGCACTGCCGTCAGCCTTAGTCGCATTGCTGATGTTGCCTGCAAGATACATATCCTTGGCACTGGTAACGCTGATGTCACCGCTGCCGCCGGTCATGAAGCCAACGTTAATCGGCTTATCACCCTTAATCGTATAGGTACTGCTGGTGGAATGCATCTGGGTTTCGGTCCAGGTGTAGGTGCAATTGCCATAGCCAAAGATTTTACCTGCTGTACCGGAAAATTTCTTGTTTTCGACAACAGGCGTGTAAGTCGATTCATCAGGATTATTATAGTCCTTAGTCGTTACACCATATTCCTTGGCGTTATTGTTAACCTTAATAACAGTACCCTGTCCCAGCGGATCGGTGCCAGTAATACTGGAGGAAGAAACCTCTGTCTTACCGTTCTTAACTTCCTCGTTCTCGACAAAGTCCTTAGTAGTACCGTATTTTATCAGGCCCCAGAAAACGAAGTCCTTCTCATACTGCCACTTGATAATCTTCTTATCACCGGAGGTGCCACCTGTCCAGTTAATCGTCATACCGTCAGCCGGTTTATAAGTGGTAGCAGAACCATTAACCTGCGTTGTGCTGGTAGAGGTTGCGTTACCCTTATTATTGAGCTGCGTTGTTTTAACGGACATCTTCTGGCCATCAGTGGTGTACTCAGTCAAGGTATTCTTTTGCGTATCCTTAATGCTGATAAGGCCGGTGATATCCTTATTAGTGATTTTGTTCACCCGCAAATCGCGGTCTGCGTTCTTAGTATCAATCGCAATGTTGGCAGTACCGTCCATCACAAGCAGCTTGCCGCTGCCAGTGCTCGACAGAGCGCCGGTAATATAAATCTTACCGCCGTTAGGCTCAATTGCTTCCGTCAGCAGCTCCTTAGTAGCGGGGTTGTAGTAAACCTTAACAGTATAGTCATAAGCGCCGGTTTTTGAGTTATAAACTGCGCCGGCCTTTGTGCTTACGCAATACTTATCGTTAGACATAACATATTGATCGGTAAGTGCAGTCCGGTTACGCGCATAGTCGCTATCTAGATTGCCGATTTTGTTGTTGGCTGCATTATCAAGTGTAACCTTGAAATTCTTGTAGCCACTCTGCACCAGCCCATCCAGGTTAACATTCAGGCCGCTGACATAAACGTTGTTGCCTGCAACGATACCGCTGGATTTGTTGACGCTGTAATTCTTAATCTCGTTAACCTCTGCTTCAGTAAGTCCAAGGTCGTCCTTATGATCAACCAAAGCTTTCTTATAAGCATCGTAGCTGTCGATATTGCTCAGCCAGTCAATCGTAGTCTTGCCATTAACAGCCTGATTGGAAACATAGCTTTGAATCTTTTTAGCAATAGCATCGCTGAACTGGTACTTGGTTACCGGGTCACCGCCGATAAGCAGCAGGCCCTTGCTGTTCTGCGTTACCGAACCTTTGTCAGCCTTCAGCTCAATGTTGCGCGCGCTGATATTGGCATTGCCGTCTACGTTGATATTGTAATTGCTGTTTTGGATTAAAACGTCACCGGTGCTGTTCTGCACAGTACCAAAGATACCGATATCAGCCTTAGTCAAACCGTTGGTAGATGTGCCAGTACTCTTGACAGTAATCTTCGGATCAGCGTTAGTACCTGCAGCAGTATTCATTGTACCATTGAAGCCATCAACCTTGCTCACCTCAGCATCGTTGTAGCGGATTACGCCGCCCTTATCCTTGATAGCCAGGTCGTTAATCTTCAGGTACAGGTCACTGCTGTTATTAATTGTCAGGTTCTTGGCACCCTGCGCCGTCAGACTGCCGCTACCCTGCAGCTTGTCAGCCTCGATGTTGATGTTGCCGCCGGAAACAACGATATCCTTGACATCAACTGCCGGCAAAGAAATTTTATCGAAAATGCTCTTGTAGGTTTTGCCACCCTCTACGCTGGTCTTGACAAAGCCATTTTCTTCCATCTGGGTGATGATGCGGTCTCTTTCACTGTTCAAAATGCTGTATTCGTCAGAAGTGGAAGCATATTGTCCCAGAAGGTCATTAATTTCCTGCAGACGGGCGTAAAGACCATTTTGCAGCTCAACCACATCTGCAGTAACATTCTGCTTGGTATCGAACCAATCCTGACCTGCGCCAGTTTCAACCTTGATGCCGCTGAAGTCTATGCTGCCTTCTTTACCGGAAATAACATTGCCGCTCGCGTCAAACTCAGGATTAGTAACCTTAGTGCTGCCGCTGATGGTAAGCTCCAGATTATTATGGATGCCTGCGCGTACATTTTTACCGTTGGCAATATCCACATAGTTGGCAACCGTTTCGCCCGGAGTTACCTCGCCCAAAGCGGTAGAGGTAACGGAACCGCTGCCGCTGGTACCCTTATAGATGTTATATTCGCGGGCAGAGGTCGATACAGTGGTCATGCCCTTGCCAGCCTTGAAGTTGACGTGGCGTACACTGTCGATATCGCCGTTGATGCTTACCTGATTTTCCTGCGTCATCATGTTCTTGGCTTTCGGAGCAGTAGCCAGAGGAACTGCCGTCTTGTTATATGCATCCGCCAGCATGTTGTAGGTCAGCGAAGAAGTGATGCCGTCCAGGTTTGCGCCTGCGTAAATATTTACGTCATTGGTGCTGAGAATCTTACCATTAGTAACGGTAATCTTGTTACTGCGGTTCAGAGTGTTATCTGTTTTGGCAGAAGCTGCACCCACAGCACCGCCCTGGGTATCAGCAGTAGTATCAAAGGTTGCAGTAGTTTCATCGGTTGCTGCCAAGGTGATATCCTGATCAGCCTTCGCCGTCGACAGCTTACTGCCAGTAACATTGATGCTGTTGTTATAGGTGATAACATTCTCGCTTGCTGCGATAGTAACAGGAACAACGCCGGCAGATTTAAGCGTATTACTGTAATTCATCTTGCCGTCGGTATAAGCAAGCACCTCAATAGAGCCTGCGCTGCCGGTACCGCTCAAGGTTGCATTGTTGATGTTTACGCCAGCAGTGTATGTCAGATCATTGTCCATATCATTAACGTTGACACTGCCACCGCCATAACCGCTGCCCTTCAGGTCAACGTCATGGTTCAGCGTGTTGTTGGCAATGTAGGACTGCTTGCCACTGGTTGTAATATCGCCTGTTACGTTGATATTAGCGTTATGCGCAACCTTGTTTTTAATTTCTGTGCCGCTGGCACCGACAACAGCCGCCGTCAGGGAGTCCGCCAGAATATCCAGCTTATCCGCATTATTGGTAGCAACGCTCAGGGAGCCGACATTCTGCCACTTGCCGCTCACGTCAGCAGTAGTATTGGTAGTAATCTGATTCTGCGACCTTGCGGCAACAGGGTTGAAGCCTACAATACCGCCGCCATAGCCATTGGCATCATTATTTACTGCACTGTAGCCGTAGCTGCTGATGTTTACAGCGTCCAGCCTGTTGTATACATTCTCGTTAACGCCTGCAGCCTTCACGCTGGTCGTCAGGTTCGTCTTAGTATCAGACCAGTTGCTGCCGCTGGCAATATAACCGCCCACTGTTACACCCAGGGTATCTGCCGAAATAACCGAAGCATTATCAGCCTTGAGCTTCAAAGCGTTGACACTATACTGCTCTTTACCCACATCAACGCTGACAGTCATATCATTTTCTGCATAAGCAGTGTTGAAGCCTGCAGCGTATTGACCGGAGGCAGTAGCACCAATTGTTTTAGCGCTTACATTATCTATAGCATATTCTTTATTGTTCTCATCCTTGGCAGTCTGGGTGGTTACGTTTGCCGTAATCTCCACATTATCAGCTGCAAAGCTGCTGCCGTCCGCAACCTTTGCTTCTACCGTACCGCTGGCCTTAGCCTTGGATACTGCCACACCTGCTACCGCCAGCAGGCCGCCGGAATAAGCCTGCGCCTCTGCGCGTACTGCAGGCTTATTGGTTGCGTTCATGCTTACGCTCTTGCCCAATAAGCCGGAAGCACCGGTTACGTTAACCTTGCTGCTGCCTGCATCTGTAGCAAGTGCAACAATGCCCTGCGCTGCAGCAATGCCAACCATGCCGCCATAGGTTTCTGCAGTAATGCTGTTGGCTTTGACAGAAGCAACGTCAACCTTGCCGATATTATAATATCCATTACCGTAACTGTACTCTTTGCCGGCAATCAACTTGCTGCCGCCAATAGTTACAGTATTATCGCTATTATTTGTAGCATTAGTTACCAGCACACCGCCAGCCACAGCGCCTGCAGTTGCGCCGATAGTACGTACTGCTGCACTGCTGGTATCCTCTGCTTTAACTGTCAGTGTACCTTTGGAGCTGTTATCGCCTGTAGCCTGAAGCGTACTGTTATTGATAGTAATAGCATTAGCGCCATGCAGACTGTTCTGCGCGTAGGCAGCACTGCCTGCGAAAGCAGCGCCTGCTGCTACCTGATAAGCATCAATCTTGGACGTGCCGTCCTGCACACTGCCAAGCGTTACATTCTTGGCGATAAGCTTGCTGTTATTGTTGATGGTTACGCCGGTCTTGCGTTCTACATCCAGCACTGCAACAGAAGCGGCAATGCCATTGCCTGCGATACCTGCTGCCACCTGCGCCGATGTCAGCTTGGCATCAACAGTACGCTTAGCGTTGACCTTCGTATCGCCTGTTGCCTGCAGCGTAGAATTGCTTACCTTCGCCTGCACGCCTGCAGCCTTGCTGCTGCCCTTGCTGGCAGTAGTACCGGGGCCTGCACTCAGCTTCTGGCCGTTGCTGTCGGTATATTTATCAAAGGTCATGCCTGCAGCGTTAGAACTGCTCTTGCCGTCTTTATTAGTAACAGTGCCGACAGTTCCCTGGCCTTCAATTGCAGCATTTGCTTTATTGAGAATATCGTTTGTATTAAAGGTTGCCTTTTTATCACTATCCGTAGTTTCACTATCGCCATACTGGTCTGCAGCTGCTGCGCCAATCGTGGTTACGCTGACATTCGCACTGTAGCCATGTCCGCCAAGAGCAGCGTTTTCTACCACCTGATTAACGTCCAGCTTTTCGGTTGCTGCTACGTCGATAGTACCTGCAGTAATCTTGCTGCCGCTAATTTCGGTGATCACGCCTGTATCAATTGTATTCACGCCTACGCCGACGGCAACGCCTGCAGCGCCCACTGCATCAGCACCATTGACAAAGCTTGTTTTCACAATGTTATCTGCCTTCGCTGCGAAAGTGCCCTGTGCTTGCAGGTTGCTGTTATCCTTCACCAGCGTGGAAACAGTATTGTCCAGATTATTTACAGCAACGTTCAGGCCACCTGCAACCATGCTGGCAGCTACGCCAAAGACTGCTGTTGTCACATCAGTCTTGTTGGCAGCTTTAACAGTGATATCACCTGTTTCAGCCGTTACTTTGCTGCCGCTCAGCTCAGCAACAGTCTTGCTGTCATCATCCACTACGCCGATGCCTGCGCCACCGGCAGCACTCACGAGCGCGCCGGAAGCTGCGGCAGCAGCGCTGCGCAACGTAATATCGTTAACGTGGTCAGCAGTAATTGCCAAACCATTATTCGTGCCTTGGATATTCTTGACTGCAGCAGTAGTTTCTGCGTCCAGCTTAGCAACCGAAACGGTGCCCGCGCCGGCTCCGGCGCCATAAGCGCCGCCAGCTGCGGCAATACCGTAGGAGTTGGTAGACATGTTCGCCTTATTCAAGGCAGCGACGTCAATGCTATTGCCGTTGACAAGCTTCTTCGCACTGCCACCGTCAATCATTGCCGTTACATTTCTGCTGACAACGCCGGTATCAGATGCCAGACCGAAGCCTGCACCACCATCAGCGCCACCGCCTACACCCAGCGAACCTACATGGCTTTCGCTCTTGGTAGCATCGTTTGCTGCTACATAAACGTCTGCCTTGCTGCGATCGGTCAATGCTGCATTGATGCTGCTATCCGTTGCCGTGGCATTAGTTGCGCCCAAAATACGGTTAACAGTAACCGTACCTGCTACGCCCACGCCAACGTCCGCACTTACTGCCACACCAGCGCTGACTGCTACATTCGTCAGGTTGTGCTCCGCATCAGCCGCGATGATAACGCCGGTGCGCTTTTTATCGCTGACTACATTATCATTATCCTTATTGCGTTCGTTGACAGCCACACCTGCATCATTGCCTGCTGCCGTCAGCTCTGCATTATTAACTACGCTTTCAGTAGTACCGCTGATTTCATTGTAGGCTACGCCCATGCCAACGCCGGCCTGACCGCCTGCCGCCACACCGAAGGCACCTGCAAAATTCTGCAGTGTATCCTTGCTCTTGGCAATTACGGCCAGCGTGCCGTCTGCATTAATCTTGGCACCGTCAATCGTAGCCTTGGTATCGTTCGCCAGCAGGTTTACGCCGATGTTACCGGCAATACCTGCAGTTTTGGCAACACCGCCCGCTACACCAACAGAAAGAATGCTGCTGTCAGATTTAGCTTCAGCCGTGAAGCCCTTAACCTTGTATTCACCCTTGGTAACAGTAGTATTGGTATCAGCATCGAGCTGGTTAACTGCAATACCTGCGCCGATGGCTGCGTCCTTGGCACCTGCAGCAACAACGGCTACGGTAGTAATCTTCCCCTTGCTGTTTGCACCAGCCTGCACAGTCGCTGCATTATTCTTATCCTTATTGATATTAGTATTAACAAGCTCTGTATCGGTATCCTTCTTGATCATAGCAGCAGAGCCTGCGCCGCTGAAGGCCACATTACCGGTAGTAATGGAGGTACCTACGGAAATAGTCGTCAGCGTAGATTCATCTACGGCATTGACGCTAATCTTGCCATCTTCAGTAGTGGTAATATCAGCATTATTGATAGCAGCCTTGTTGGTTTGCTTTTTCTCGCCAGCGCTGCCGGTGATATTGCCGATTTCGTTATAAGCTACGCTGCCGCCAGCCGCAAATTTGGCATTGCTGCCTGCGCTGACACTTACAGCGCCCACTACTGCCAGCTGGTTGCTGTCATCCGAGGACTTCACTGCCACCTTGCTCATATTATTGAGCTTCGTGCGTCCGTCGGTAGTTTTGGCATTTTTGCCGTCATATTTATCAATAACAGCCTCTACATCGTTACGGCCGCGGTTAACAACAACCACGCCATTCAAAGCATTGGCCGTACCTGCGGTAACTGCTGCGCCGACGCTGTACACGTTACCCTTGTTGGCTGCATCTACAGTAAGAGCGCTGCTTGCACTATTCACGCCACTGATTTCGCTGCCCTTGACATAAGCGCCTGTAGTATTGTTCAGGGAATTGTAGGCAACAGCCAAGCCTGCGCCCAGCTTGGATTTGGAACCGGCAGTAACGCCAATCTGTCCTGCAACATTCACTGCCAAAGCACCGCTTTCAGCCTTTACATCAGTTTTGGGCGTAATAAGCTTACTGTTTTCAACAGCTGCCGTAACATCGTTATTCAGCGACTGCCAGTTAGCACTGCCGCCTACGCCGAAGCTGCCTGCAGTTCCGGCAACACCGGCCGCAAAGCCTGCCAGTACAGTATGGCTTGCCGCATTAACGTTCGTGCCGACCAATTTGTCACCGCTGCCTTTGCCGGTAGTGGTAATATTGCTGTCCTTAATCTTAGCATTATAATCATTGTCAATATCGCTGACGGTTACAGATGCAGCTGCGCTGCCGCCGTCTTTACCGGTGGTAACGCCTACGCTTACCGCGCCTGTAACAATCACATTGCCGCCGCGGGTAATATCAACATTGGTAGGCTTATCGCTGTCGCCGCTTTCATCTGCTGCCTGCTTCACCTGCTCCAGATATGCAGAGCCGTCAGCATCGAGGCCGCGTTTCTTGAGATATGCAGCCTGCGTGTTGGCAGATTCCGCTGTATCATAGGCTGCAACATTCAGGCTTTCGCCGGTCAGTGTTACGCCCTCAACCGTTGCGTTGGCATAGTTATCCAATTTATTGTAGGCAGAATTACCGGAGAAAGCATAGGAGGTCTTGGCACCGCCTGCAACGCTCACGTTGGCAGCTACGCCAACCTGCGTCATATTGGTAGTCGCTTTGACATCAGCAGTAGTAATCTTGTCATAGGTGCCACCTAAAATGGCCGCCTGCACGTCATTCTTCAGCGACCCGTAGGCCACAGTCGCCCCGCCGACAAAGGCGTTATCGCCACCAATAGAAAGGCTGGTGTTCACGCCGCCGGTTATCTGAATATCGTTATCAAAAGCTGTATTGGTAATGGAGGTTGCACGCTTATCCTCACCGCTTACATTTTCATTATTAACCTTATTATTCTGCAGCAATGCATAAGCAGTATTATCCGCAATATTTACCGACGCATTGACGGTAGCAGCAATATTAGTACCGCCATTGCCGCCGGAATTCTTCGCCAGCGCCAGGCCCAGGCCTGCAGCTGCCAGCGAGCCGGATTTTTGCGCATTGTTGATAATCGCAGCAGCGTTTTCAATTTCGCTGTTGCTGATTACCGCCAAGGTCTGCGAATCGATATCATTTACAGCAACTGTACCGCCAAAGGCCGCATTATTGCTGTTCGCGTTATTGTCCTTAGTCAAATTCTTCCAGGAGATGCCTGCAGCACCACCGGCAGCCACCATCATAGCAGTGTCCTTGGCAGTTACAGTTATATTCTTATTCTCAGTAGTATCCTTGGCAATGTTGATCTTAACATTGTCCACAAGCGCACCGGTATCGCCATCCAGCAGATTAATTGCTGCGCTGCCTGCACCGGCAATAGTTACAGAGGACTGCTGTCCGGCCGGAGTAGCGGTAGGCTTCTGGTCGGTAGGCAGTACCTTTTGCGCTTCGGTCTGGCGGTCCATCAAGCCGTTAATCTTGCCTGCTACCTTATGATCAAGTGCCAAAAGTTTATTACTGAGTACATTAGTCTTGTTGCCTACAAAAGTGCCCAGCTTGTCAAAAATACCAGCTTCACCACTGTCATCAGCGGTAGATACGCCGCCGGCAACAGCAACATTGATAATTTTGCCGCCGGTTTCAGCATTAACCTTAAACGAGCCTGCATCAATAGAGCCTTTAGTATCAGCGGCCGTCTTGGAGCCGAAGAAATCTGCCTGCTCGTTATAGTTCTTACCATCATCCGTGCCTTGACGCAGACCGGAAGCATTCTGCACCAGCTGCTGCAGAGTTGCACGTTTTTCGGCAGCAGTATTCGCCAGCTTTTCGGCTTCCTTGCTGCGGTCCGCATTTGCGTCCTCGCCCAGTTTATCACTGCTATCGCTGCCGCTTTCGCCCTGCTTAGTTGTAGCCTGAGGAGGAGCAGTATAGCCATTATCACCAATTGCTGCATAGGTATAGCGGTCAAAATTGGTAATCGTTGCTGCCGCACCAATGCCGGCAGTTTCGCCCATAGCCACAGCACCGGCTGCGCTATAAACATTGGTATCATTCTTAGCATTGAGGTTGACTGCGCCCGTGCCTGCGTTGATAACTGCTTCGTCATCTACGGAAAGAAGGCTGTTGCTTGCACCCTCAAGGTAGCCCACCATGCCACTGACGCCCTTGCTTGCGCCTTTGCCTGCGCCAAGCGACAGCTGGATATGGTCAATTTTATTTTCTGTACCTATATCTATAGAGCCTGCAGTCAGGTTCGCTCCCTGTGCAACCGCAACAAGGCTGTTGGCATCAGCCAGGCCAACGGCAAAGGTTCCGCCAACTGCACTTTCGCCACCGCCGTTTAAGCCAAGCTTGCCTGCCAGCGATACATCAAACTGCTTGGACGCAGCTTTCATTGCCAGCTTGTTAGCAGCAGTAATCTTAGCATTCTTGCCGATTAGTACGCGCGCATTGTTGCCCAGGTCGGTAGCTACTGCACTGCCTGCCAGTGCAATTGTAGCAGGCTTTTCATTTTCTCCAGGGCCGCTCTTGCCGCCGTTAGCACTGCCTGCCGAAAAGTTAAGATAGCTGTTGGGATTAGCAAAGGCTGCAGCCGCACTCACTACGTTAATCGGGCCTACAGCGATATCCGTCGCTTCACTGCCCAGTGCACCGGTCAAAGCGCTGCAGGCGTCAGTGAAGTCCTTGAATTTTTGTCCGCCGAACAGGTCCATGAAGTCCACCTGCTCTCCGCCAGTGGAAGAGAAGCAGTTATTCTTGGCATAATTAAAGAAAGCATCTGCTGCAGTGCTCAAGGCATCTGCCTTAGCGTTGATTTCATCATGGTTGGCGCCTGTATAAGCAGCCTTAACCTTGGCGCAGGCATCCTTAACCTCCTGCACCATGCGGTTGATACGGTTATATTCAAAGCTGCTGTTGGCCGCAATATTTACCTTGCCACCGGTAAGCGTAACGTTGGTAGCATTGTCAGGATTCTGTGCTGCCTCGCCACCAGCTACAGTGACGGTAGCAGTATTATCCAGCTTGCCGTAAAGCACGGACGCATTGACAAGGGCCTTGTTGCTTGTCTCCTGGTCATAGTTATTGCTCTTGCCGGTAATCTGCATCTGGGTATCTTCAATAACGCTATTTGCAGTGATGTTAAGATCATTTTTTGCAGCGAGCGCAACACCCTGTCCGATTTTTACATCAGCAGTATTGCTTTCCACCGCAACGCCCACGCTGACGCCGGTGCTCATAAAATCTGCCAGCTTATCCCACGGCTTAGGCTCCGTCGGCGTAGAAGGTGTAGACGGCGCGTTAAGCTTATCCTTCAGCTTTTGCGGCGTGTACTTGGCGTTGGCCAGCCATTTTTTAATACCGCCCAATAATTGATCCTTAGCGCCGTTTTCGCCAATAAGCGAATCTAAGGACTGAGAGCCTTTGATATTGGTAACAAGCTTCTTCATAAATGCCGAAGAACCCATAGCGTTATTGGCAATGACAGTATTATCCGTCAAAACATTTTCCGCATTAACAGACAGGCTTCCATCCTTGCTGCTTACATTGCCATTGATGTTGACATTTGCCTTGCTGTCATAATCAGTTACGTTGATAGCGGTAGCAACTACAGCCTTTTCACCCGTGCTTACCTCTGCTTTGGTAATCACACTGTTTACAGACTTCGCTTCAATATTAACGTCCTTTTGCAGCTCGGTCATCTTCGCAGTCTTGCCAATGGTAACACTGCTCTTGTTGTCACCCGTAGTAATATTCAACGCTACATCACCCAAATTGGGGTTTTCAGAAACATCCATAGTGGTAGCCTTAGCTTCGCTGTTCACCTTGCTGTCGGCCAAGGCAGTAACAGACGCGCCGCCTTTTTCAGATTTAAGTGTGCCATTAATATTTACTGCTGCCTCATTATGTGTTTCACTGTAGGTTACAGCAGCCGCCGGAATGATATTGGTTCCTGCCACGTTCATAACCTTCAGCAAAGCAGTGCTGGCACCAGCGCCAGCTTCCACGCTGCTGTTCGCCTTGATATTCAGCGCCGGCTTAACAACCTTGCCATCGCTGCCAACAGTATCACTGCCTGTAGCGTTGATTACAGCACTTTGGCCTACGTTGACCTCGGACTTGCTGTTCAAAACTGCATAGGAAGCATCAAGGTTAGCTGTGAGTGCGCCAACGATATTAGAAGTAATGTTGTGGGCGTTCAGCACACTGCTTTCTGCGCTAATATAACGGTTCACTGCATCGGCAGTAATATCAACCTGCTTTGCTTCAACAGTGCCATCAACATTGACTGTGGCATTAGTAGTAACAATCTGCCCATAAAGATGGGAATTGGTAGTAGTGGAGGGAGTATAATCTTTATCATATTGCTTGGAGGTTTTTACCTCAACATTGTTCAACGCCTGCGCGCTCAGCTTAGCCTTGCCTGCAGCATTTACCACAGCGTCCTTGGCAACGCTAAGCTCGGCTTCAACTTTAGCGCCTGCAATCTTGCTGAAGTCATCCAAAACTCTGTAGTTATCATCATAATTATTATAGGCTGCGAGGACGATATCACCGCTACCCGTTTTTTCGCAGTAAGTGCAGTACCAGACAGACCGGATTTAACTTTATTAGTATTAACAATATCCTTAAAATTAACAACTCCAGTACTAATAGACGCACCCGTTGCCGTTGCGCCTGCAGCTACATCACCTATAGTATTTTCACTTACATTTTTGCCTACGCCAATCTTGGCAGCACGCAGATTAACAGCGTTAACAGCATTAACCTTGCCTAATACGCTGATGGTGCCGCTGGCATTGATGGGAATCTTGGCAAAGCCTTCATCCTTGATTATGGTATTAAACTTATCCTCGGTATCAAGTTTCTTATAATCATCAAAAGCAGTCTTAGTCGGCGTAGCAACGTAAAGCGCACCTGCATTAATCACACCGGTTTTGCCTACTGCCATACCGTCGGAGCTGAAGAAGAAAAGGTTACCGCCAATCTTTTTGTTCTGAATCGCATTGACGGTGCCGTTGATATCAATGCGTGAATCAACAAAGTTGACAAGATTAGCAGCACCATTGCTTGTTGCACTCGTGCCAAAGTACATGTTGGCAATATTATTAGCGTCCAGCTGGAACTCTTTAAACTGGTTGATTGCTACATTATTATTGACTACCTGACTGGCAAAAATGTCAGCAACACCATTTTCAAAATTTACAGCCGGACCACCATCAGTTCTGGTGATAGTGCTCGCCAAAGCAGCTACAGGCTGCATTACAAAGCCAATGGCCGTAACAGTGCTGACAATTTTCTGTGCAGCGGAATCTTTCGCAATAGCGCTCAAGCTAAGCTTTTCCGCGCTACGCAAGAACTTACGATTGACCTTCATCTTAGTTTCCCTCCTTATTAATGCCTAGCCGATATGCATAAAAAAGCAATAATCTTCTAAATTAATCTTAGAGCATCCTCTGCGAAACAGCAATTAACTAAAGGTTATGACCGCCTGCTCGCAGTAAGATATATTCTATTAATTTAATGGAACAAAACATATAGTTAAGCATAAGGTTATACTTAACCTTATACTTTAATTATAAAGCCATCTTATCTTAACGTCAATAATTTAATAAGTTTTTTTATTATATGAGTGATCAGGCCGTTGATTGGCTAATTAAATCATCTAAAGTTCAATGGTAAATTGATTTTAAGATAATTTATTGTCTCATCATGCATCCTGTGCTATAATTAGAACAATAAAATCAGCCAATGCTAGAAACGGAGGAACAACATGACTGACTGGAACAAGTGGCTTAAAAAGAGAGAGCTTTGTGCGGATAATATTCTCTATGTCTATCGACGTGACCGCAAAACCATCATCCATCGGGAGGATGGCGAGGAATTTGAGCTGTTCGCTCCCGTATATACACTTCTAGCGCTCTTCCCGGAGGATGCCTTTCTGAACATCAACAAGGGAATTGCTGTGAACAAAGCACGAATCGTAGATATCAGCAGCGATGGCGTCTATACCATATCTGACGGGCAAACCTTTCAGGGACGCAAACGCAACCTCAGCGCCCACCGCCAGCTGCGCAAGCAAATGGGCATCAATGCTCTGCCGGACGCACAGCCGCAGGCAGCACCCATGAGCTTTCTGGAAAAATGCACCCTGCTTGATGACATGCCTCTGGCATATTGCATCATCGAGCTTGTTTTTGATGCCAATGGCCATGGTGTAGACTTTGTTTTCCGTTACTGCAATAAGGAAATGGCACATATTGAGGGAGTTCCCGTAGAAGAAATGCTAAACCGTTCTTTCTATGAGGTTTTTCGCAACGGTGACAAAAAATGGCTGGTAACCTACGCTGATGTGGCCCTCAACGGAACAAAACATCTTATCCACGATTACAGTCCGGAGATAGGCCAACAGCTCAACATTTACTGCTATCAGCCTGAGCAGGGTTTTTGTGCCTGTATCCTGCAGGTTGCTGATAATATTGATCATGAGTAACAAAGGAAGTAAGCAATAATGAACGGACAGGAATATTTACAGCAATTGGAGCAGCGTCTTGCTCACTATTATGATAAGAAGCCTTTGCCGAAGACTCCGTCGTTCGTCCTGGCGGCAGAGCTGAACGCTGCGGACGAAGGCTATTTCATCATACCTAATTTAAAGACCTACAGTGTGCAGCACAACGAATATCTTTATGCGGCACGCTTCGACAAGCAGCTCACTGCAGAAATGGCTGCGCCCTATCTGCAGTTCACCAAGGACGCTATGGCGGCGCTCAAAACCACTACCGAGCACATGAGCAGCATCTATGCCCTCGTGCTTATCTGTGAAGAAGGCATTGAGGAAAAGGCTTTGGCTGACCTGCAGAAGCTCAGGCAGCACAAGGACTACTGCTTCACCCTGAAGGGCTGGTCCGACCTGGCTTTATATATTGTAGACATCCCGGCGCAGAGGCTTTATTGCAACAAAGCAGGCGCTAAGGAAAAGGCGCTCTATGAGTTTGCCAAAGCTTAATGCTTGTCGCTTCACACTAGACAAGTTATTCCTCCAAGGAAAAAATAAATCGTATACAGCTGTTAAGTATTTGCACATTCTGTACAAATCTTAACAGCTTTTTCTTTTTTTCAAGTTAATAAATAATTCTGTGACAATTCGTTGACATTAGAAGCAAATGTGTTATACTATTTCTATGTTGCACACGAGATATAGAGTGCACTAGTAGTTATTATTTTCTAAATTGTTTATTTTGCAATGATGCAAAAGGGAAAGAAAGGATGTTATTTATGAGTGGTTTATTGTTGCTTGTAGGCTCAATGGTTATCTTCTTTGTTGCCTACGTAACCTATGGTTCCTGGCTGTGTAAAAAGTGGGGTGTTGACCCTACCCGTAAGACCCCGGCTGAGAGATTGTGCGATAACATCGACTATATGCCGACCAAGCCCGCTGTATTGATGGGCCATCACTTCTCCTCCATTGCCGGTGCCGGTCCTATCGTTGGTCCTATCACCGCTGCTGTATTCGGTTGGGTTCCTGTAATGCTGTGGATTTTAATCGGCAGTATCTTCTTCGGCGGCGTGCACGACTTTGGTGCTCTGTACTCCTCCATCCGTTTTGATGGCAAAACCATCGGCCAGATTATCGATGCAACTCTGGGCAAGAGCGGCAAGTTCCTCTTCTCCATTTTCGCATATGTAACTCTGCTGGTTGTTATCGCTGCTTTCGCTAACATCGTAGCAGCTACCTTCGTAGCAAGCCCGCAGGCTGCAACAGCTTCCCTGCTGTTCATCGTGCTGGCTGTTATCTTCGGCTTCTCCGTATATCGCTGCGGTCTGAGCCTCGGCGTAGGCACCGTTATCGGTGTTATCATGCTGGTTGTTGCAATCGCTATCGGCAACATGTATCCGCTGCACCTGAGCAAAAACGTATGGGTTTGCATCCTGATGGTTTACATCTTCGTTGCTTCCATCGCTCCTGTCTGGATTCTGCTGCAGCCGCGTGACTATCTGAACTCCTTCCTGCTGTATGCCTGCATCGCATTCGCTCTGGTTGGTATCGCAATTTATCAGCCTTCCATGCAACTGCCGGCATTCACCACCTTTGATCCTTCCGGCAAAGGCACCAACCCGATGTTCCCGATGCTGTTCGTAACCGTTGCCTGCGGTGCTATCAGTGGCTTCCACTCCCTGGTATCCTCCGGTACTACCTCCAAACAGCTCGATAGCGAAGGCAATGCTAAGCTCATCGGCTACGGCTCCATGCTGCTTGAAGGCGTGCTGGCTGTAGTTGCAGTTGTTGCTGTAGGCTATGTTGGCGGCGACAAGCTGACCGAGCTGCTGAAAAACGGTGGTCCTGTAAACGTATTCGCTGATGGCGTTGGTACCTTCATGACCAAGCTCGGCTTCTCCTTCGGCGTAGCTAAAGGCTTCGTTGCTCTGACCATCTCCGCTTTCGCTATGACTACTCTTGATACCGCAACCCGTCTGGGCCGCTTCATTTTCCAGGAGCTGTTCACTAAGGTTGATCCGAAAACCGGTGAAGCACAAGGCAATGTTCTCACCAACCCGTTTGTTGCTACTTTGATTACCGTTGTACTGTCCGGTTATATGTCCCTTGGTTCCTACCTCACCATCTGGCCGATTTTCGGTGCTGCTAACCAGCTGTTGGCTGCCCTCTCCCTGTTGGCTGTCGGTGTATGGCTGAAGAGCGTTGGCCGTGACAACCTGATGGTTCTCATCCCGATGGCATTTATGTTCTGTGTAACCTTGGTTGCACTGGCACAAATCATCTTCGCTAACATGGTAGCTCATATCATTACCGCTGCATTGGGTTCTGTACTCTTCATCCTGGCAATTGCACTGTTCCTGGAATCAAGAAAGTATCTCTTCGGTGGTGCAAAATAACCAAATATGCTCTAAGCATTAAACACTGAACGTGTTAAATGGCTGTTACGAATTTCGTAATGAAGTACGTAACAGCCATTTTTTTGTTGATATTTTATACTATATATAGTATCATAAAGAAAGAAGGTATATTATGACATCCCTCGAGAAAAAACTCCGCGCTCTGGCCAACGGCAAGGATTTGCCTTGGGACCAGACCAAAGCTCTTTTAGAAAGGTTAGGAGCTGAAGTTAAACCGCCTACTGGTGGTGGCAGTCATTTTAAAATTCGTTATTCAGACAGGCAATCTTTGAGCATCCCAGTCCATAATGGGAAAATCAAAAAAGTCTATGCTCGTATTATTGCAAATTTAATTGATGATATTCAGAAAGGAGAGTGATTTAACATGAAAAAAAATTTAAATTACTACTTATCTTTAAATTATGCTTCTGAAATCAGCGTTATTCCCGAAGATGAAGGCGGCGGCTATCTCGCCTGCATTCCCCTGCTCCCCGGTTGTATGACTGATGGTGAAACAGTCGAAGAAGCTTATACAAATCTGCAGGATGCTAAACGTGAATGGATTATTGATATGCTCGACCGCGGGTTGCCCATCAACGAGCCAAATATGAAGCCTCGCTTCAGCGGCAGGTTCGTAGTGCGTGTACCTAAAACACTGCACCGCCTGCTTGCCGAAGAATCAGAGCGTGAGGGCATCAGCCTGAACCAGTTCGTCAATAACTCGCTGGCCTTTGTTGTTGGTCAAAAGCTTGCACACTAAAAAACGGCTCCCCGATACGGTTGTATCGGGGAGCTTTAGCTTCTGGAAAAGTCAAAAAAGCCTGCCAGCTGCAACAACAGTTACAACAGACAGGCTTTGTTATATATATAAACTTTACAAAAGTCTTAGGATCTCTTCTTCAGTTCTTCAAACAGCATAGGATTCAGTACGCGGATGTAGGTACCCTTCATGCCCAGGGATTTGGTCTCAATCAGGCCGGCACTTTCAAATTTACGCAGTGCATTAACGATAACGGAACGGGTAATGCCAACGCGGTCAGCAATCTTGGAAGCAACCAGCAGGCCCTCATTGCCGTGCAGCTCGCCCATGATGTTGACAATAGCTTCCAGCTCGGAATAGGACAAGGTGGAGAAAGCAACCTGTACAGTCGCCTTCTTGCGGATTTCTTCGGAAACAACTGCTTCGCGGTCATGCAGGATTTCTACGCCCAAAACAGTAGCAGCATATTCTGCCAGCAGCAGGTCGTCATCATTAAACTCTGCATCATATTTAGCAACAATTAAGGTACCAAGACGTTCACCATTGCCATAAATAGGTACAACGGTAGTCATCTTGCCATTGAAAATACATTTTGTATCAGCAACAAAGGAACAGTTCTGATTCTGATGAGGAATGTTGGCCAGCGTTTCCTTAACGCTCATGATGAAGCTCAGATAGTCTTCCGGGAAGCGCATATCATCAAGCACCTGCTCACGCATGATGTCACATTCAAACTCGTGAATCAGCGCATAACCCTTTACGCCGCCCTTACGGCCTACGATGTAGGTGTTTGCTTCGATAACGTCACGCAGCAGTTGTGCAATAGCGTTAAACTCAACCTTATCTCCTTTTTGTAAAAGCTTGTTAATCTTTCTTGTCTTTTCCAACAATTTCATTCTTTTCCCTCCTAAAAAAAATTATGCCCTCGGATGATTCTTCTTGTAAACATTAGTCACATGTTCATTTGAAACGTGCGTATAAATTTGTGTTGTTGATAAATTCGCATGGCCTAAAAGCTCCTGTACTGCTCGCAAGTCAGCACCATGCTCCAAAAGATGCGTCGCGAAGGAATGGCGTATCGTATGCGGACTGACATTTTTATGCAGCGCCAGCATATTAATATATTTCTCTAAAATACGCCTTACGCTGCGGTCCGTAAGCCTGCCGCCGCGGTTGTTGACAAAAATGAACTCATGCTCCTCATGATACTTGAGCATTAGCTGCTGTCGTACGGGATAATAGCCGCTTAATGCTGCGCAGCAGGTATGTCCCACCGGCACAACTCTTTCCTTATTACCCTTGCCCAGCAAAAGCACGAAGCGATTGCTGAGGTCTACCCTTTCCAGGGTAAGGCCTACAAGCTCAGATACACGGCAGCCGGTTGCATAAAGCATCTCCAGCACCGCCTGATCACGAACGCCTAATACTTTGCTTTTATCAGGCATTATCAGTAGCTCGTTAACTTCAATTTCGTCTAAAAAAACTGGCAGCTTCTTTTCCAGCTTAGGCGTGCGCACCTTGGTCAGCGGACTATATTCAATAACCGCTTCACGCACAAGATATTTGAAGAAGGATCGTAAAGCAGATATTCTGCGTGCAATTGTCCTGCGCGCATACTGCTTTTCGTTAAGCTCTGCGAGATACCCACGCACATCTAAAGGACCTACCTGTTGCCAGAAAAAATCCTGCTTAGCCTTGCGGCGCAACATAAACTCGGCAAAAGCAGCTAAATCCTTCTGATAGCTTTCAATAGTATGCCAGGAACAATTTTTTTCAACCTCCAGATAGGTTAAGAACCTTTCAGGAAAGTTAATAGTCGTTCTACTCATCTTCTTAAAATACCTTTACTTATTTTATCACACAAAACCGCAAGAATCAAGACAATATTGCTATTCTTTCTAATTTTCTAACAGCTTTACAACCCTTGAAAAAAACAGTGCCAAAGAAAGCACTGTTTCATCCTTGAACCAGCAGTCATATGTTACGAAAACTATCGTATACCATAAAAACTGATTTGTCAAGTTATTATAAATTATTTTGCTATTTTGTCAAAATTAACGCCATAATCGTAGCTTAATATACAATTATGGCGTATGAATTATAATTCTTAATAAGAATTTATTTGCGAGTCAGCTTATAGATGAGCGCATTGCAGATAGCTGCAGCAACGTTGCTGCCACCCTTGCGACCGCGGGCAACGATATAAGGAATGCCGGTCTTCATGATGATTTCCTTGGATTCCACAACATTTACAAAGCCAACGGGTACGCCGATAACCAGCTCCGGTTTAATCTTGCCTTCTTTTACCAGCTCGTCCAGACGAACCAGTGCAGTCGGTGCGTTGCCTACGGCAATAATTACCGGACCTTCGATATTGCAGGCCTTTTCCATGCAGGCAGCGGCTCTGGTGGAGCCGGCCTCCTTAGCACGTGCAGCCACGTCAGGATCTGCCATGAAGCAGACAGCCTTAGCGCCCAGCTTGCCCAGGCCCATTTTGTTGATGCCGGTGCAGGCCATATTGGTATCGGTAACGATGGTAGCACCCTTTTGCAGTGCAGCCAGCGCCTTCTCTACTACGCCATCAGAAAACAGCATATTGCGGGCATAATCAAAGTCAGCGGAGGTATGGATAACGCGCTTGACGATATCAATTTTCTCCTCATCAATATGAATTTGGCCTAATTCCTCGCCAATAATTTCCATACTGCGTTTTTCAATGTCAGCGGGTAAAACATTTTGTAAATGCATTATTTTACACTACCTTTCTTCATGATATACTGCAAATTATTTTTCAATACCTACACGCGCAGGTATGCCTCTTTTGAAGGGATGCTTACGCATGCAGACCTCGGATACATAATCAGCCAGCTCCACCAGCTCCGGCGCCGGGTTACGTCCTGTCATAACAACCTCCAGCTCCTGCGGCTTGTTCTTCAGAAACTCGACCAAAGCAGCCTGGTCAAAAACGCCTGTATTGCAGGCACCGATGATTTCGTCGAAAATCAGCAGGTCGATATGCTCATGAGCGCATTTTTGCTTAACTTTGTCGAAAAGCATCATATGCTCGCGCTTCACCTCTGCCTTTTCCTCATCGTTCATCTGGAAGGTGAATTTCTTTGTTTCCTTGCCGCGCATTACCTCAATATTGGGCAGCAGTGCCAGGCTCGCAAGCTCGCCTGTCGGTCTGCTTTTGAGGAACTGCACTATCAGCACATGGTTGCCATGGCCTGCGCAACGGATTGACAAGCCCATAGCAGCGGTAGTTTTTCCCTTGCCATCGCCACAGTAAATATGAATCAGTCCACCGTCTTTCATTTAGACACCTGCTTCCAAAATCTCATAAATTTTCTTCATATCCAGGTTTTCACGGATGCTGTCGGCAAGAATATCGTATTGCTGACGTTTGTATTCCGCAAAGTTGATGGTCTGGATGTCCTCCATCTTTTTGCCCTTCTTGGCCAGCAGCGCTTCGACAATCTTTACGGCAATGCCATCGCCGTCAAAGACGCCGTGTACATAGGTACCGTAAACATTGAGCTTGCCCTCGGTGTTCTGAGAGCCCTCGGCCATAATTTCACCATCCTCGTGAATCGGGCTGATAGAGGTCAGTGCTGCCTCCTCCGGGAATTCGGTTACACCGGAGTGAATCTCGTAGCCATAAAGCGGCTGACCGCTCAGTGCGGAGAAAATACCCTGCACCTTGCCGAATTTGCCGGCCATCTGGATGGTACGTTTCTTTTCGATAAAGGTGGTTTCAATGTTCAGCAGTCCCATGCCAGGAGTAACGTTGGCCTTGCCGGTGCCGTCCTCTTCGCCGTACGGATCGGAAATCTGCTTGCCCAGCATCTGGTAACCGCCGCAGACACCGAACACTACGGTACCGCTGTTAGCATGCTTCAAAATAGCAGCCTCCATACCGCTCTGGCGTAGCCATTTCAGGTCGCCGGTGGTATTTTTGGTACCGGGGATAATAATCATATCCGGCTGGCCCAGCTCGCGCACACTGGTTACATAGCGCAGGGATACGCCGGGAATCAGCTCGAATACGTTGAAGTCTGTATAGTTGGACATACGAGGAATGCGTACAACTGCAATATCAATCAGCTTAACCTCGCTGCGGCCGCTGATACGCTCGGAGAGGCTGTCCTCGTCCTCGATATCAACCTTCAGCATCGGCAGCACGCCTACGATAGGTACGCCTGTTTTTTCTTCGATCATCTTCAGGCCGGGGCGCAGGATTTCTACGTCACCACGGAACTTGTTGATGATAACACCCTTAACCATTTCTCTTTCGTCATCCTCCAACAGCATCAGCGTGCCGTAGATGGAAGCGAAAACGCCGCCACGGTCAATATCTGCTACTAGCAGCACAGGAGCCTTGGCCATTTTAGCCATGCCCATGTTAACAAAATCGTCCTTTTTGATGTTGATTTCCGCCGGGCTGCCTGCACCCTCGATGCAGACAATATCGAATTGGGAAGCCAGCGTATCAAACGCCTTCTGTACCTCCGGACGCAAGGTATGCTTCATTGCATAATATTCGCCAGCCTTCATGGTACCTATTGCTTCGCCGTTGACAATAACCTGGGAACCGCTGTCGCTGGTAGGCTTCAGCAGAATAGGGTTCATCAGTACGCTGGGCTCAATGTTGGCTGCTTCAGCCTGCACAACCTGCGCACGTCCCATTTCCGCACCCTCGGCGGTGATAAAGGAATTCAGCGCCATGTTCTGGGATTTGAACGGTGCTACCTTGTAGCCGTCCTGATTGAATACACGGCATAAACCTGCTGTTACCAAGCTCTTGCCTGCATTGGACATGGTACCTACTATCATAAGTGCTTTTGCCACTTTAATCACTCTCTTTCATCAAAAAGTCCAGTATGTCACGGTAGCTTTGCAACCGGATACTGTGACCTGTGGTATTAAGATAGCCTGCAATCACAGGCGTGCAGCCGTCACCGTGCTTACCTGTTACCGAGCTGGTAACGTGGTCGCCGCAGATGATAAGCTTCAGTGGTTCATGATACTTTGCTGCTATAGTCTGTAAAAACTGGGCATCTATTCTGCTGATAAAATCAGCCTTAGCCTGATAATCATAACGATGGGCAGCCTCGTCACTGCCGTTGAAATGCGCAATAACGAAATCATCCTGCTGCAGCATAGCAAGCGTTGCTTCAGCCTTCGCCATAATGTCAGTATCAACATCGCCGGTTGCATTCGGCGGTGTTATTACATCCATGCCCAAGGCTTTGGCAATGCCGATGACAATCTCTGCCTTGCACACCGCCCCACCGCGCAGTCCGTGCAGACTGTCGAAGGAAGGGAGCACCTGGCGGGCTGAAGGTCCCCAGGGATACAGAATATATTGCAGGCCATCACGGGCAAAGGGCTGCAGCCGTTTTGCCGACTCCTGCAAAAAATAGTTAATGGACAAGGACTTACTGCGCAGCTCCTGCAGCAAAGCGCTTACATCCCCGCCTACACTTTCGTGCGGCGGCTCTACAGCGCAGTTCAGCACGCCGGCCTCCTTGTTCATCACTAAAAGATTACGATATTCAGATAGATGGATAAACTCTATATCTTTAAGGATACCGTCACACTGATTGGCAGCCTGCTGCATCTCCAGCGGCGTCAGCCCCTGCCCGGTGAAAGGAGCAAGGCGGCCGCATGGCAGGGACGGCCGTCAGCATCAACAGCAGCCAGATTGCAGCGCAGCACCATTTCATATTCAGAAATATCACGGTTGTGCGCCAACAGCTCCAGATAAGCACGATTGTGCGGTATATCCTTTTTATCTACACCCAGAAGCCGCAGAATACAGCTGCAGCTTTCGGGAATAATGTCATTTTCACATATGCTGAAGCTCCCAAGTGTCCCGGAAGCAGCCAGCGCATCCATCGCAGGATGCACTGCGTGCTCAAAGGGAGTCTGTCCCTGCCATGCAGGAATCGGGGAATCACCTAAGCCATCAATTAATACTAGTAAAGAGCGCATGTTTTCATTGCTTCCTTAAGTGCTTTGATTAGACCGCGGTTCTGCACTCTCGTTTTGACCGCGATACGGTAATAGCCTGCCTGCAGATTGTGATAGTTGGCGCATGAACGTATCAGATAGCCACGCTCATGCAACAGCTCCGGAAGATTTTCCGGCTGCGGCAGATAAAAGAAAATATAGTTGGCCTCCGAGCCGTATACCTTGGCACCCAAAGCCGTAAGCTGGCTACGCAGATAGCTGCGTTCCTGCTCAATCAGCTTAAAGGATTTAGCCAGATATTCGTGCTCCTTTAAAGCAGCCTTGCCTGCCTCCTGCGCCAGAATGGAAACGTTCCAGTCCTGACCGCTCTGATGCAGTGCTGTGTTCAGCTCACTGCTGCCGCTGAGGCAGTAGCCTAAGCGAATGCCGGGCATCGCAAAGGTTTTCGTGAAGGCCTTAAGGATAACCAGCTCAGGATAGGTCGCCAGCAGATCACGCATGCTGAAGGCCTTTTCCTCACTGACAAAATCCATAAAGCATTCATCTATCAAAAGATGGGCTCCTACCAGACGGCATTTGTCGAGAATCTGCACCAGCAGCTCACGGCTCGTAAGCTGGCCGGTAGGATTATTAGGATTACAGATAACAACTAAATCTGTTTCAGGCGTAATCGCATCGACAATATCATTGTCAGCGGCAAAATCACACGCCTCCTGCAGATTATAATAGCTTATTTTGCAGTCTACCGTACGCAGAGCCTTTTCGTAATCAGCAAAGGTAGGTGCCAGAAGCAGTGCACGTCCGGGCTTCAAGGCCAGCGCCAGACGGAACAGCACATCGGCCGCACCGTTACCGAAGAAAATATACTCCTGCGGCAGCTGCAGATAGCTTGCGGTCACCTCTGCCAGCTCGCGGCAGAAGGGATCAGGATAGTTGATACAAAGCTTTAAAGCCTGTTGAACGGCCTGCTTTATACCAAGCGGCAGGCCAAGAGGATTGATATTGGCGGAATAATCTACAAAGGGGTGACCATCCTCGGTCAGCTTTTCCGTATAGATATCTCCACCGTGTTCGTATTTATACGTCATCTTCTACCTGCTTCATTTCAAAATAAGACTGTTCACCAAAAAAATCAGGGAAAACAGCAACAGGCTGAGAACAGCCGTCATATACAGTAAATTGTTGGTGGTAACTATATCCTCGGGGCACACCGGACGAATGTCATCGCCGATGGTTTCCTTGTGGACAAGCTTACCGAAATAAAAATGATCGCCGCCGAGCTGGATGTTCAAGGCACCGGCCGTAACTGATTCCGTCATTGCGGAATTAGGACTGAGATGATGATAGCGGTCGCGCCAGAATGTTTTCCACGCTCTCTTGGCATCAAGATTAAGGAAATAAGATGCCACAATCATTACCAGACCAGTAATACGCGCGGGAATCAGATTGGCCAAATCATCTAGCTTGGCAGCACAGCGTCCAAAATAAAGATACGTGTCATTTTTATAACCGACCATGGAATCCATAGTATTGATGCCTTTATACAAAAAGGCCAAAGGAGCGCCGCCGATAAACATATAGAACATCGGAGCGATGATGCCGTCGGCAGTATTTTCCGCAACGGTTTCTACTGCACCCTTAGTCACCTCTGCAGCATCAAGTTCTTTTGTATCACGCCCAACGATCCATGAGAGCTTCAGTCTTGCATCAACAAGATCGTTATCCTTCAGGGCTGTGTATACCTTCATGCTTTCGTCACGCAGACATTTTGTAGCAAAGATCTGGTAGCACATAACTGTTTCCAGAGCAAAACGCAGCCAGGGGTTAACCTGTTCCGCCAGCGTCAGCACAGCAAACGGCACGGCAAAGGTAAAAACCAGAACGATTATTACCATCAAGGCACCGCCGAGCAGTAATGCTGTCTCGCCGGGAGCAAGCATACGCCGCAGTTTTTTATCCAGAAATCCTATTAAATTGCCAATTAAGCAGATTGGATGCGGTAACCAATGCGGGTCACCAAAAATCAAATCTAAAATAAAACCTGCTACAATTGCGCCTAAGGTCATCATCTAAGCAAACTCCCCTTTTCAGCAGTCTGTCGACTGCTATTTAGCAGCATACGCTGCACATTGTTTGATAAAGCTGCGGGCAAATTCAGGATTGCCCCACAGGTGGATGTGCGGATAACCGGCATAAAGCGTCGGCGTAGTATTCGCGCATTCCCAGCTGCCGCGGCCGGAAGCCTTGGCAGCTATAAAGCTTGCACCATTGTTGGTGCTGTCGGAGTAATGGAACTCGTGTCCGTTGATTGTACCGCCGGCAGGACACAGCAGATTATCCTGCTGCGCCGTCAGGTGCACATAACCGAAGCGCGTCAGCTTTTTGGTCATGGCCGATTCACCCTTCAGTGCACCAACCCAGCTGTACAGCTTATCGCCATCACGATAATGCTCCAGCAGATACATGAAGCCACCGCATTCCGCAAAACAAGGCATACCGCCGTCGATAGCGGCTTTAAGCTCCTGCAGCAGCGTTTTGTTATCCGCTAATTGCTGTGCGTAAAGCTCAGGATAGCCTCCGCCCAATACAAGGCCGCTGATGTTCTCCGGGAGATGCGCATCAGCTATCGGGCTGAAGGGTACGAGCTCCGCACCCAGCTCAGCTAAGAGGTCAAGTGCGTCCTGATAGTAGAAACAGAAGGCTTTGTCCATAGCGACTGCCACACGCATACGTCCGACGGGTTCAAGGCTTACCTCATCATACGCAAGCGGTGCGGCCTGGGCCGCTACCTGCAGCAGGCCGTCCAAATCAACAAATTTGGCTGCCTGAGCTGCCAGCTTAGCAACTATCTGCTGCAAATCTCCTATTTCCTCGGCCGTAACCAGGCCTAAATGACGGCTTTCAAAGTTACAGCCCTGCATCACCGGGAAGTAGCCTAACAGCTTCACACCGGTTTCGCGTTCAATTACATCCTTATAGAAAAGATAGCTCATCGGATTAACATTGTTTAAAATAGCGCCAACGATGTGGCTGTCACTGCGGAATTCCTTGAAGCCCTTGATGGTCGCAGCAATGGATAAGGCGGCTCCCTTGCCGTTGACAACCAATACTACCGGAACATCGCAGGTGCAGGCCAGGTCATAAGCACTGGCTTCCGTGGTTTTACCCATACCGTCGTAAAAGCCCATCGCTCCTTCAAAGACAGCTACATCCGCATGGCGTGCATTTTTTGCCACCAGATAACGCGTTGTAGCCTGCCCCAGCATGAACAGATCCAGATTGCGGGATTTTGCTCCGATAACACGAGAATGAAACATCGGGTCAATATAATCAGGTCCTGATTTGAAGGCTGCCACAGACAGCCCTTTTTCCATCAGCGCCTTCAGCAGGCCGCAGACAATAGTAGTCTTGCCGCTGCCGCTACCGGGAGCACTGATCATAAAACGTGGAACTTTTACTTCAGCCATGTTAATCTTCCTTCTTCAATGCAGTCATTACATATACAGGGTTTTGTGCCATCATCAGGTTGTAGCTGCCCAGATGCTTGCTGCGCGCTACAAACACATTGACGATTTCCAGACTGTAAGCAGGATGCTCCTTGTAATAAGCAGCAACCTCTGCCAGGGTTTCTACCGTAATGGCATTGATTACAACACGGCAGTCACTGTTCTTGGCATAAATTACATCCAGCATTTCACACAAATCGCCGCCGCTACCGCCTACGAAAACACAATCGGGAGCAGGCATAGCTTTGATGTTTTCCAAAGCCTCACCAGCAATAACCTCCAGATTGTCAACGCCAAATAAGGCCTTGTTCTTTCCGAGGAGCTCAACGGCAACAGGGTTGCGCTCAAAGGCCCAAACCTTACCTTGGCTGGCAAGCAGAGCCAGCTCAATGGAGCAGGAGCCTGTACCGGCGCCGATGTCATAAATCAAATCCGTAGCCTTCGGCTGCAGCTTGGACATCGATACGCTACGTACCTCCTGTTTGGTCATGGGCACCTTGCTGCGCTGGAACAGGTCATCGGCAAGGCCGTGTACGGTAGAGGTAAAGCTTTGCGCATCCTCGTTCAAAATCATCATTACGGACAAGGACGGGAAATCCAAGGCACTAATTTCTTCCGCCGTACCGCTGGTGATTTTTTCTTCGGGATACGAAAGATTTTCACCTACATAAACCTGAACCTGACCAAGACCATGCTCACACAGCTGTGCGCACAGCTTTTGCGGAGAATTTTCTCCGCCGGTCAAGGAAAATACCTTTTTGTTGCGGGCAACTGCCGCTACCAGGTTTTGTGTGCGTCCGTGCATGCTGACGATTTTGGCGTCATCCCAGGACAGCTGCAGCTTAGAGGAAAAATACACCAGGCTGCTGATGCCACAGTAGCGAACACATTCACAATCCGGCAGCTTACCGCTGATGGTTTTGGCGAGGCTGAAAAAGCCTACATCACCGGAAACCAGCACCGCCAGCACATCCTTATCAGGCTGTGCCTGCGCTGCAATCTCAGCAATAGCAGCTGTTTTGATTGTATCATATACAGTTTTGCTGCTGTCTGCAAAAGCAGCCAGCATGCGTTTGTCGCCAATCAGGATATTACTTGAAGCAATAGCCTGACGTGCTTCGCCGGTCAGCAAATCGGGGTTACCGGGGCCGATACCGACGATATTTACGCGCAATTTTTGCGACATAGGAAGCAAGCCTCCTTTTTATTTATATCAATTACCGGCAGCAAAATGCTGCTTAAGGTAATCAACAATCTCACTATAGCCGGCACCGGTTTCTTCCTGTGCACGGCCGATGACTATCAGCTTGGCGCCGGCAGCTGCCGCTGCCTCCACCTTTTCATCAAAGCCGCCGACAGCACCGGAATCCTTGGTCACCATGAACTTGCTGCCATACTTTTTCAGCATAGCGACATTCAGCTCCTTGCTAAACGGTCCCTGCATACAGATAATATGCGCAGGCTTGTAACCAAGCTTCAAGGCAATCTGCAGGCTGCTTTCCAGCGGCAGGATACGCAGAACGATACGCTCGGCGTAATCATGCACAGCGGTGAAGTCCAGCAGATTCTTGCTTCCGGTAGTCAGGAAGATGCCGCCGTCCAGATGATTCAAAAGCTCGACGGCTTCCGCAAAATCGTGGACGGTAATGTAATCGCCGCCCTCGCCCGACGGACGCACCAGGCGCAGATATTCAACCTGCTCGGTGCTGCAGGCCTCCTGCACCGTTGCGGTAACAACGGTAGCATAAGGATGCGTAGCGTCAATGACGCAGGCAGGGCGATGCTCCCGAATAAAGGCACGCATAGCTGCAAGGTCCATACGCTCTGCCATGACGGTCATTCCCGGCTGCGGCTCAATTAAGGACGCACCGTAATCCGTAGCAACAGAAACATACAGCTCCACCGGCAGCTTAGCCAGCTCCTTAATCAGGCGGCGTCCCTCACTGGTACCGCCGATAAGCCAGATTACCGGTTTCATGCCAGCTTGTAACCACGCGGGGTTACCATACGGCCATTGATTACTTCGGTCTGGGTGTTGCCGATAATAACAGTAGAGAACATGTCTACCTGTTTATCGCGCAGCTCTGCCAGAGTAGTCAGCTCAAAGTCCTGACCATCACGGCCGATGTTGCGTACAATGCCTGCCGGAATGGTACCAGGCTGATTTTTCAGCATGATATCGCAAGCCTTTTGCAGATAATCATGACGCTTGTGGCTGGAAGGGTTGTACAGACAGATGCAGAAATCGCCTTTGGAAGCGCAGTCAAGACGCTTCTCGATTTTTTCCCACGGAGTCAGCAGGTCGCTGAGGGAAATCAGGCAGAAGTCGCTGATTAAAGGTGCGCCCAATACAGCAGCGCCGGAGCATGCTGCGGTAATGCCGGGAACAACCTCAATCTCAATTTCAGGGTGGTCCTTGGCAACCTGGCACATAATGCCGGCCATGCCGTAAACACCTGCGTCACCGCTGGAAATCATAGCAACGGTTTTGCCCTTCAGAGCTTCATCCAGTGCCAGCTTGCAGCGGTCAACCTCTTTACGCATACCGTTGGAGAGGAATTCCTTCTCCTTGAAATCTTCCTTAATCAGGTTAACGTATACATTGTAGCCTGCAATAACATCACAGGACTTCAGTGCGTCGTAGGCTCTTTTGGTCATTTGCTCTACGCCGCCGGGGCCAAGGCCCACAACAAATAATTTACCCATTATCTCGTCTCCTTAATCAGTCTTCAATCCGGTTCTGGCAAAATCCAGGACCAGGTTTTCGGCTGCAACAGCCAGAGTTACACCATTCAGACTTGTCTTGCGCAGCAGCAGCCTGCCGCCCTTGCTGTCTAAAACAGCACTGCGCTCGCATACGTTGCTTACACCAACTACACTCTGCACAAAGGACGAAGGCGTGAAATCGCCTGCTACGCTGTTCAATTCATCGGCTGAATAGAAATTAGCAGCAAAGTTATATTTTTTGGCAAAGGCCAGTAAACCCTGCTCGTCTTTTTTCAAATCTACGCTTGCGATTGCCACAACGGAACGCTTGTCCAGCTGCAGCTTTTCCAGCTCCGGCAGCACCAGAGCTTCAATATTTTCCAGAGGCGTATTGCGACGGCAGCCGATTCCCAGATGCACAATCTTAGGAAGCAGGCGCACCGTAGTGGCAAACGGCTGCAAATGCTTTTGCAAAGTAACAGCCATACCGACAGGCAGGCTGCAGTCCTCTGTCACAAGCTTGGGCAGCGGACCTGTAAGCCGAAATTCCTTGTCATAATACAGGCCTACCTTTTCATACCCCACCAGTGCTGCAGCAAAATCCTTGGCTGCTGCCAAAGAGCACAACACCATGCGGTTGCGGGCCGCCCATTCGTCAACAGCAAAAAGACCGTTGACATCTGTCGCTGTGGTCACGCAGGCAGTTGCGCCCAGCGCTGCCGCCAGGCAGCGCGAAAGCTCATTGGCTCCGCCGATGTGACCTGCCAGCAGAGGAATGACAAAGCTGCCGCGTTCATCTACCGAAATAACAGCAGGGTCCGTCAGCTTGCTTTTGATAAAGGGAGCGATAGTGCGCACCGCAATACCGACAGCGCCGACATACACCAACGCCTGACATTTGTTGAAAACAGCTGCGCAGGCACCGTTATGGTCCGGCAGCATCGGGGCAATGCCCGTCTGCTCCGCATACTTCGCTACAGTCTGCAGCTCCGTTTCATAACCGATGCTGTGCAGATATTCGGCAACCCTTTTGCTCAGCTCCGCGCCACGCGCCGAAAAGGAAAATATAGCCGCGCGCATAGCTTATTTAACCTCGGGCTTAACGTCCAGTTTAGTCGGGTCTGCTTCACGGAAGCCGTGAGCGAAGGTCGGGTTGTACAGCTCGCTGCGGTCATAAGCGTTGCCCAAGAAGCCGCCGACGGTAATCAACGCAGTTTTGTTGATGCCGTATTTAGCAGCGTTTTCTGCCAGGGTACCAACGGTGCAGCGGATAACCTTTTCATCCGGCCAGGTTGCTTTGTAAACAATAGCAGCCGGAGTATCGTTTCTGTAACCGCCTCTTACGAGCTCAGTCTGCAGTTTTTCCAGCATACCGCTGCTCAGGAAGATAACCATGGTTGCCTTGTGGGCAGCATAGTCAGCAATCTTCTGGTGGCTCGGAACCGGAGTACGGCCTTCCATACGGGTGATAATAACAGATTGGCTTACGTTCGGCAGAGTGTATTCAGCCTTCAGGCAAGCAGCAGCAGCGCAGAAGGAGCTTACGCCGGGAACAATCTCGTAGTCAAGGTTGTAGCTGCGCAGCAGGTCAATCTGCTCGCGATGTGCACCGTAAACGCTGGGGTCGCCGGTGTGCAGACGTACAACCAGTTGGCCGGCCTGAGCGGCGGGAACCATAGCAGCGATAACCTCTTCCAAGGTCATGGTTGCACTGTTCATAATAGTACATTCCGGTTTGCAGTATTTCAGCAGTTCCGGGTTAACAAGGGAGCCTGCGTAAATAACCAGGTCAGCCTTTTCCAAAAGCTCTTTACCTTTTACAGTAATTAAGTCAGCTGCACCAGGACCAGCACCAATAAAATAGATCATTATTCATCAAACTCCTTTTCTTTAACCAATATTACAGAGAAATAGCTGCTCTTAGGATCTACTTCTTCAAGGTTACGATAGATTTTTTCGCCCGGCAGGCCGCATCTTTCAACCATACCGGAATTTTTGATGAGCTTACGCTCGCGCAGCTCGTCAACTACACGGCCGATTTCGCTTGCAGATTTCATCAGCACCTTGTTGCCGGGGCCATCAAGGAACGCTGCGGACTGCTTGTAGCTGCCGGGCAGAACAATCAGCGGTTCCGCTCTTTCGCACAGGGAAGTGTTCAGTTTAGCAGCAACAGCGCAGATAGAGGTTACGCCTGCAACCAGCTCTGCATCATAGCCATCCTTCAATACCAGCTTGTGTACGTAAATGCAGGTTGCATATACGGTAGGACAGCCGAGGGTAATGAATACAACGTTTTTGCCTTCATCAAGCAGCTTTTCAATAGCATCTGCACCCTCGCGGTGTGCCTTGTCCATTGCTGCCATGTCCTTAGTCATAGGCATATAAATAATAAGCTGGGGTTTTGCATCAAGATCTACTACGTGATTAACGATTTCCTTAGCCGTCATTACGTCGGTATCTCCCTTAGGCAATGCAACAACGTCACATTCCTTCAACAGGCGTACAGCCTTCAGGGTCATTAATTCCGGGTCTCCGGGACCGATACCAACACTATAAAGTTTGCCTCTCATTCTCTCATACTCCTTTTTGCTTATGTAGCTGAATTAATTCGTCTGCGTACTTGGTCTTGCCCAGAATGCCATAGACATTGGAAAACATCAAAGCAGCCGTTTTTATTTTGCCATGCACTCTATGCTGCATGTAAAAATCAATTTTTTCCGTAACCTTATCCATGACAGGCTCAAAGATTTGCTCCCGCTTCAGGACCTTGGTCACCTCATCGGTAGTCAGGCAGCCGTAAATCTCACGTCCGACATCAACCGAAGCACCATGGAACATTGCCTCCAGAGCAAACAGCTCCGTGCGGCAGTCCGCATACTTGGAATGTGTATTCATTACGCCCTGCGCCACCTTCACCAGCTTACCGGAATGACCGATAAGCAGCAGTGTTTCAAAGCCGCAGTAAACGGCGTAATCCAAAAGCTCACCCACAAAGTTACTGCAGGTAACATGACCATCAAGGTCAAGCTTCATCTCATCACGCGTAAAATCCTCGCCGTAGTTGCCGAAGAACACCAGCAGATTTTTATTGCCGCGCGCCTTCTGTGCTCTGATTTCCACATACATCGTTTCAATCAGCGCCTTTTCACTCATCGGCTCAACAATGCCGCTTGTTCCCAAAACCGACAAACCGCCGATAATACCAAGACGGGGGTTGAAGGTTTTCTTGGCAATTTCTACACCTGCGGGAATAGAAATCGTCAGCTTCATGCCGCCGTTATAACCGGCAGCCTCCATAGCCTTGCCAACCTCCTGCGTAATCATTCTGCGCGGTGTAGGGTTAATCGCCGGTCCGCCGACAGCACACGCAAGGCCGGGCTTAGTCACCCTGCCGACGCCCACGCCGCCTTCCAGCTCAATACCGCTGCCGTCAGTCCTTTCGGCCCTGGCATAAACCAGTACACCGTTAGTATCATCAGGATCATCGCCGGAATCCTTGCGGATAGCACAGCTGACGTAATCAGGAGTCATCTCAACGTCTAAGGGCTCCAGGTCAAGCACTATTCCCTTGGGAGTGTCGATACGCACAGTCTCAACACGCTCGCCTGTAAGCAGCATCGTAGCTGCTGCCTTGGACGCAGCCGTTGCACAGCTGCCGGTAGTATAACCACAACGCAAAACCTTTCCTTGCGAAAACTGATATTCTTCCAAAGCGCAGCTCCTTCACAATCAAATTTCCCATATAATAGGGATTATCAATAATAAAAAAGACTTCTGCCGAATCCGACAAAAGCCATAAAGACAGAATTAACTAACGCTAATTATTCCTTGCAATTAGTAAACCCAACTGCCTCCATCACCCGTGGATTCAGAATAAAGCATGGGCTGACTACTGACTTAGACACAAGGCCTTCACAGCGGCGGGACCGTCAGGAGTTAACCATCTTGTCAATTAAGAATGAATCACCCACACCAATAACCTGCTTTATTATATCATAAATAAATAAAATTTCCAATACTTTGCCTAATAAAAAAGCAGATAAGCCGAAGCCTATCTGCTTGAACTTCTTAAAGAACGCGGCAAGCGCCGTAATAACGTGCGCCCCAATAGCCAGTGAATGCGGAAGAAACCGTTACGCCGGTGCTGGTGCCTGCATGAATGAAGTTGCCGTCGCCAACATAAATACCAACATGAGAAGCACCCGGTTCATATGTGCTAAAGAAAATCAAATCGCCGGGGCGAAGCTGGCTCATGGAAATCTGACGGCCGGAGTAAAACTGGCTGTCAGCCATACGCGGCAGATATACACCTGCTCTTGCGAATGCATACTGAGTAAAGCCGGAGCAGTCGAAACCATAAGGAGTAGTTCCGCCAAATACATATGGAGTACCGATGACACTGTAAGCAGAACGCAGTACGTTGCGTACAACGGAATTGCTACGGTTAGGAGGCATCTCCCTGTTCATCAGCGCTCTATAGGTAGCTGACCCTACAATACCATCAACCTCTAATCCTTTATCAGCTTGGAAGTTTTTAACAGCTCTTTCAGTTTCAGGACCGAAATCACCATCTATATTATTAATAGAATAACTTAATTCTACCAATCTCTTTTGAATTGCCACTACTTCCTGTCCATCGTCTCCGCGTTGGAAGGAAGCCAAAGCTGTTACAGCACAGCCGAGACTAAACAAAACTGTCATACAGAAAACTAATACTTTGCGTTTGACCACTGGCACCTACATCCTTTCTTCTTTTCTAAGACATACCTATTATACCACAAAATATCGTTTCTGTAAAATCTTAATTTGTTATAATATTAATGCGCTTATTTAGCTTTATTTTCGTTTATTTTGTTACAGTTCTGCAGATGGCGAGCCACTAAATATAGTGGTCTATGCTTGATTTCTTCAAAGATACGCCCAATATATTCGCCCAGGATACCTATCCCTACAAGCTGAATTCCTCCAAGAAACAATACACTGACAGTAGTAGTTGCCCACCCCGGAACGGCATCTTTGGTCACAAATTTCACATAAAAAACATGGCCCAAAAGCAGAATACTGCACATACCGAAAACAATACCTACGTAAAAAGCCCAACGCAGCGGCAGGTTGGAAAAGGCCGTAATACCGTCCAGCGCAAAGTGGAGCATTTTGCGCAGATTAAACTTGGAATAACCGGCAAAGCGCGGCGGTGCCACAAATTCCAGCACAGCAACATGAAAGCCCAGCGTATTTACCAGTCCACGGATAAAGCGTGCACGCTCACGGTAAAGCTTGAAGGCATCAACCGCAATCCTGTCCATCAGGCGGAAGTCACTGCCACCAGGAGTAATTTCTACATTAGATAAGGTGTTTATGAGCTTATAGTAGGCTGCAGACGTCAAATTTTTAAAGAAGCCTGCATCCTCTGTAGCCATACGCTTGGTCTGCACAATCTCGTTGCCTGCTTCCCAAAGGCGCAAAAGCTCGGGAATAAGCTCAGGCGGATGCTGCAAATCACCGTCCATGGTAATCGCGGCATCACCGTCGGCGTGGTCAAGGCCGCAGGTAATTGCCATCTGGTGGCCGTAGTTGCGGCTCAAAAGATAGGCCTCTACGTGCTCGTCCTGTGCAGCCAGCTCTGCCAGAATCAGTGCGCTGCTGTCACGCGAGCCATCATCAACAAAGATAATATTATAATCGTAGTCCTCCTGTTTCATTACAGCAGAAGCACGCTTGTGAAATTCGTGCAGGTTATCCTCTTCATTGAACACCGGCACTACTAAAGAAATTTTTTTCATTATATTACACCACTTATTCTTCTGTCTAAAAAGATCTGTCAAAATAAAATCAGGCAAAAAAGGCTGCCTAAAGGCAGCCGTTTTGCAAGGTATGAGTACTCAATAAGCCGAGTTCTGTTCCGCGAAGCGGTGATGATCATTTATCTAGTCTTACAGTTGCCTGCAAGCTCAAGCGACACAACCCGGAAGGCTCAGCGGGCAGCTTCATCCCTCCCCTATTTGGTCTTGCTCCGGATGGGGTTTACCTAGCCAGCCTGTTACCAGACCGCTGGTGCGCTCTTACCGCACCGTTCCACCCTTACCTGCAAATGCAGGCGGTACACATTTCTGTGGCACTATCCCTGAGGTCACCCTCGCCGGACGTTATCCGGCATCCTGCCCTGTGGAGCTCGGACTTTCCTCATCTGGCTTAAAGCCAGCCGCGATCATCTTTCGTACTCAACTGTAGATTTTAGCATATTATTTCCGCTTAGTCAATACCAGCGGCTGCAGTTTTATTGTCGCAGGTATAACTGAAATGAAGCTGAAATGGTTATATATAGATGCTCAGTTGCTTAACAAGCAAAAGCGCCCTGCGTACTACTGTAATAATACGCAGAGCGCTAAGGTCACTTGCTATGTAGTATATTCTTACGGACGCACGCTGGTGCGCAGCTGAATAGCCTCCGCCAGATGCACCGCCTCAATGTTCTCGCTGCCTGCAAGGTCCGCAATCGTGCGTGCCACCTTCAGGATGCGGTCATGGCTGCGGGCACTGAGGTTGAGCATATTAAAGTAGCGCTCCATAACATTCTGCGCCGCCGCGTCCAGCTGGCAATATTTGACAACCTCACTCCGTCCCATCTGCGCATTGCAATGGATGCCAACTGCCTCCAAGCGCTCCTGCTGCACCAGTCGCGCCTTCACCACACGCTCGCGGATAGCAGCAGATGATTCGCCCTTTTCCTTCGTCTTCAGCTCGCTGAATTCCACTCTGCTCAGGTTTATCTGCATATCAATTCTGTCCATCAAGGGACCGGAAATCTTGCGGCGGTAGCTGTCAATTTCTGATTGTTTACAGGAACAGCGGTGCACGCTGTCGCCAAGGAACCCACAGGGGCACGGGTTTTGAGCTGCGCATAAAATAAACTTGCTCGGAAAGGTCATTGCCGCTCTCACACGCGAAATGCTCACCTCGCCATCCTCCAGCGGCTGACGCAGCATCTCCAGCGTAGCGCGTTCAAACTCCGGCAGCTCGTCCAAAAAGAGTACGCCGTTATGTGCCAAAGTAACCTCCCCCGGGCGGGGTGTACTGCCGCCGCCCAGAAGCGCGCTGCCGCTGATGCTGTGATGCGGACTGCGGAACGGACGCTCCAGCATGACGCTGTCGGCCTGCGGCAAGAGTCCCACAATGCTGTAAATCTTAGTGACCTCCAGTGCCTCAGCCTCCGTCATCGGCGGCAGAATCGTTACCAAGCGGCGCGCCAGCATCGTCTTTCCACAGCCCGGAGAACCCACCATCAGGATACTGTGACCGCCGGCGGCAGCAATTTCCAAGGCTCTGCGCGCCACGAGCTGTCCTTTGACATCGGCAAAATCCACATGGTAAATCTTATTATTGTTCTGCAGAATATTTTCCTTCGGCAGCGGCGTCAGCGTGTTCTTGCCCTGCAGGTGCTCCACCAGCTCCTTTAAGGTCGCCACCGTATATACCTTGATGCCCTGAATCAGCTTGCCCTCCGCGGCGTTGGCCTGCGGAATAAACACCTCCTGCGCCCCACACTTCTTGGCGTCCATAATCATGGAAAGCACGCCGGAAACCTTGCGGATTCTTCCGTCCAGCGACAGCTCGCCAATGAAAACCTTGTTCTCCAGCTTATCCGTATCCAGGATTCTGCCGCAGGTCATAAGGCCGACGGCAATCGGCAGATCAAGGCCACTGCCCTCCTTACGCAGGTCGGCAGGCGCCAGATTGACCGTAATACGCGTCATCGGGAAGGGATAATTGGAATTGCGCAGCGCGGCCTTCACGCGCTCCTTAGATTCGCGCACGGCCATCGCCGGCAGGCCTACCAGGTCGAAGTTAGGCATGCCGTTGCTCACGTCCACCTCTACCACAATTTGTACACCATCAATACCACAGGTTGTTTCGCCAAGAATTTGTGCAAACATTATCAACACTCCATTTCTTTTAAAAGCAGTGCGGCCAATGATTGATACTGATAGCCGCAGTGCCTTCTATGATAATTTCTACTACATCAAAGGAAAGCACCGGCGGCCGCTCCAGCAAACCATTGCATTGGAGATAATATTCAGCGCAGCGATGAATTTTTCTTTGCTTTGCCAGTGTCACTGCCTCTATCGGTCTGCCGAACCGGGTAGAAGCACGTGTCTTGACCTCTATGAAGCTTATACAGCCCTTTTTTTCAGCAATAATATCAATCTCACCATAACGGTGACAGCGAAAGTTGCGGGTCAATATTTTATAACCCATATTTTGCAGATAGCGGCAGGCAAAATCTTCGCCGTATTTCCCAAGACTACTCCTCGACGGGGTACTCATAGTTATCAGCCTGCGGAGCATAGAGGATATTTTCCTCAGCAGCCACCGGCGGCAGCTGCATGCTCTTTACCGGCTCAAAGCTGCGGCGGTGCCAGCGGGTGGCGCCCTGCTCGCTCACAGCCTGCATATGTGCGCTGCTGCCATAGCCCTTGTTATGCGCAAAGCCGTAGGCAGTATAAACAACGTCCAGGCGCTCCATGATGCGGTCACGGGTAACCTTCGCGATAATGGAGGCAGCGGCAATAGAAGCGCTCAGCGCATCACCATGCACCACGGATTCAATCTTCATACCAGGAACCTTCACCGGCATAGCGTCAATCAGCGCCGCCTGCGGCTTGCAGTGCAGGTTTTCCAGCACCTGCACCATGCCCTGCTGCGTTGCGGCATAGATATTCAGCTCATCAATATTGCTGACGCTGACGATGTTTACCTCAATATCCAGCGCCTTGGCCATAACCTCGTTATACAGCATATCGCGTTTGGCAGCGGAAAGCTGCTTGGAATCGTTCAGCCCGCTGATAAACACATCCTTTGGCAGAATAACGGCAGCAATAACCAAAGGTCCTGCCAAAGGTCCGCGTCCTGCCTCATCTACGCCGGCAATCAGCTCGCAGCCTTCGGCATACAGCTCACGTTCCAATTTCAGCATCGCCGTGAAGCGCTCCTTCTCCGCCGCCGCCTTCTCCAGACGCTTGTTGTATGCTGCCAGCAGCTTCTGCACTCCCTTGCGCTCGTCTGCTGCCAGCGTCGCCAGCTGCTCCGCCGTCGGCTCGCCTGTCAGCAGCTCCTTGATTTCTGTAATATTCATCTTCTGTATCCCCCTTAACTTTTATTTCTGCATAAAGAAAAACCGCCTCGCGGCGGTTTTTATGGCACGACAAATCAAGGCTCGTCGATTGTAAACCGCCCTAAACGTCCTGCTCGGAAGTCTCTGAGTACAAGCTGAATAACCTTATCAAGGTCCAGCAGTCCACCAGACTTCAGACAACCTCTGGCAACGGCAATCTTCGCCATCACGGCGTTGACATCATCACCCTGCTCGAGGCTTACTGCATATTTTGTTTGCAAATCCTGAGGATATCTGCGTATCAACAGGTCGAGCAACAGCTCCACGGCCTGCTCCCTGTCGAATACATCCTCCTTGATGGCACCGGTAACAGCAAGCGCAAAGCCCACTGACGGGTCCTCAAACTTAGGCCACAGCACACCCGGCGTATCCAAAAGCTCTAAGCCCTTGGCAATCGTTACCCACTGCTGTCCGCGTGTTACACCCGGCTTATCGGCAGCCAGCACCTTGTTCTTGCCTACGAGGCGGTTAATCAGGGTAGACTTGCCGACGTTCGGAATACCTACTATCATAACGCGGACGGGACGGTTGCGCACGCCCTTCTTCAGCCATTTATCAATCACCGGCTTGGCAGCCAGCTGAACTGCACTGATAAGCTGCTTAACGCCCTTACCGGTAGCGCAGTCAATCTTGCACACAGGCAGACCGCTGTGCTTGATTTTTTCCAGCCACAGGTCAGTCTGGGCCTTGTCTGCCATATCAATCTTGTTCAGTGCGATAACCTTAGGCTTGCTGCCAAGGATATCCTGCAGCATGGGGTTGGTACTGGAGCGCGGAATACGTGCGTCCAGCATCTCCACCACAACGTCAACCAGCTTAATCTGGCTTTCCATCATGCGCTTCGCCTTGGTCATATGGCCGGGGAACCACTGAATCTTAAAATCCTCCAGCATCATTCGCCCATACCCGCATCCGCCTTCAGCACGCGCATCTTATCCAGCGGCCAGAAGGCAACCAGCGCACGTCCCTTAACCAGCTTCAGCGGCACAAAGCCAACATCGGCAAAACGGCTGTCCTCAGAGTTATTACGGTTATCACCCAATACAAAGATGGTATCCTTGGGAACAACTACCTTGCGGTAATCGGAAATATTTTTGCCCTTCGGGTCATTGTGGTAGATATAGGTTTCGTTCAGCTGCTTGCCGTTGACGAATACTTTGCCCTGCTGCATCTCCACCGTGTCACCGCCAACTGCGATAACACGCTTGATAAAGTCACGCGTCTGATCCTTGGGGAAGCGGAAGACTACGATTTCGCCCTTCTTCGGGTCGGTAACAAAGTAGCTCAGCTTATCAACGACAAGACGCTCATGGTTTACCAGAGTAGGATACATAGAGGAGCCTTCTACCATGTAAGGCTCTACCAAAAAGGTGCGGATGCAGAATGCCAGTGCTACCGCAATGATAATCGAAACAAGCCAGTCACTGGCAGAATCCTGCCAGGAGGTTTCACTTTTCTTGCTCAACTAATGAGCCTCCTCTCTATTGCCGGCACAGGCCGGATTTTTAACTACAATAATATAGATATATTGTAGCATAGATTGCAGCTTCAGTTATGACATAATTGTAAAATTGCTTTATTTTAAAGCATAAATGCTTCATAACGTAATAAAAGGGACCGTACTACTACAGTCCCTTTTACTATAAACAAAGATTGATTAGCGTTTTTCTCTGATACGAGCAGCTTTACCAGTCAGTTTGCGCAGATAATACAGTTTAGCACGGCGAACGATACCAACGCGTGCTACAACGATTTTCTCAATACGCGGGCTGTGAACCGGGAAAGTTCTTTCTACGCCAATGCCGTAAGAAATACGACGAACGGTGAAGTTTTCACGAACGCCGGAGCCACTGCGGGAAATTACAACGCCTTCAAACAGCTGAACGCGCTCGCGGGTACCCTCGACGATTTTGCAATAAACTTTAACGGTGTCGCCTGCTTTAAACTCAGGGATGTCGGAACGAAGTTGTTCTTGTTCCAGTACTTCAATAATGTTCATAGTTTCCTCCTAAATCATAGACGTTCATGTGCGAACTCCACAGCGGACCGTCCGTATTACACAACGTAAATTGTATCATAGACAAACAATTAATGCAAGAGAAAAGTGTATAATTTCTTGCATTTTTCTTTAATTTTTTTCCCACCAGGCCTCGCCTGCAAGCCTGTCCAGAATAATGGCTGCGGCACTGCGCACGCAAAGATGATTATAGTCACAGGGGCCGTAAACAGGCTCCAGAATATAATCAAATTTGGCCATAGTTTCCGCCTCGATGCCAAAGCCTGTGCCGAACAAAAGCAGCACCGGTCTGTCACCCTCCTGCAGCTGCTTGCGCATAAAGCTGTAGGAAACAGTGTTGGGATAAATGCGTGCGTCCGTAGTGACAACGTAAGGCTGCTTGCCTGTGCGCTCTGCTATCGTCTGCACCGCACTTGCGATATCAGGCTGCCACAGCACACGGCTCAGCGCGTCGGCACGGTCGGGGTTATACACCTTGCCATAGCCCTCCTGCCAGTAGGAAAGTATCTTGTCGATAATCTGCTTCTGGACCTCCAGCGGGTGGATGATGTAATAGCCCTGCACATTGTAGGTGCGGCAGGTACGCGAAATATCGTGGATATCAAAGTTAGTCACCGCGCCGGCGATAACGTTCATGCGCTTGTTGTAGATAGGATAATGGACCAGGCCAACATATAAATCAGCCATTCGCCTCATCCTCCTTCACCTCAGTGCCTGCGCGTTTTTCCTGCTCGGCAGCTATTTCGGCACGCAGCTCCTCATAGAAGCGGCGCTCCGATTTTTTCATTTTATAGGGCAAGCGGCCTGTCAAAAGCTCCTTCTGCTCCGCACTCAAAAGGTCGGGACGCAGAGCGAGCGTTGCCTTGAGCGACTGCTTCAGGCGCCAGCTGTTAATCAGCGCATGGTTGCCGCTGCGCAGCACCTCAGGCACATCCATGCCCTCAAAATTCACCGGACGGGTGTACTGCGGATATTCCAGAAGCCCGTCTGCAAAGCTCTCTGTCTCTGCCGAATCTTTGTTATGCAGCACTCCCGGTACAAGACGGGAAATCGTATCCATCATAACCATCGCCGGCAGTTCTCCTCCGGTAAGCACATAATCACCGACAGAAACATAATCTGTTACAATTTCTTCCAGCACGCGTTCGTCCACACCCTCGTAATGCCCGCATAAAAAGACAAGTTCCTCTTCTTTGGCAAAATCTTCTGCCATGCTTTGGTTAAACGTCTCTCCTTGTGGAGTTAAATAAATAACCCTTGGCTTATATCCTATTTTTTCCACAACGGATTCATAACTTCTATATACAGGTCCGGGTTGCATAAGCATTCCTGCTCCTCCGCCATATGGGTAATCATCTACCTTCATATGCTTATTATTGGAAAAATCCCTTATATCAACAGCTTCTATAGACAATACTCCTGAATCTATAGCCCTGCCTGTTATACTTGTATTCAACCCATCCAAAATCATCTGTGGAAATAGTGACATTACATAAAATTTCATTAGTTAGACGCTCCCGATATATTATTAAGGAAGAATGGGTAATAGTTATGATTAAGGTTATATCCACCTGTTGATACATCTGTATTAAGATATCCAGACTCATCCTTAAATGCATCTGCTATATCTATAAATGTCATTCCATACTCTGTCGCCCTGGCTGCAAGTGTGCTGTTAGCTTCATCAATAGCCGCCTGTGTTATCTTTACATTTGACTTTGCCTCAAAGCTCTGTGTTATAGGAAGAAGTGACACTACATATACCTTTACTGATGGAATTGCTTCCTTAAGCGATTCTACTATTGAACCTATTCTCTCAGCTACATTCTCTCCTGACCTTGTTCCATAGTTAAGGTCGTTAAG
>OGPT01000127.1_pt1 | contig 74229 bp, 115 predicted proteins | sample 1552951 | NCBI WGS metagenome assembly OGPT01 (sample SAMEA2580224, study PRJEB22360) | human gut metagenome | biome: human gut; feature: human-associated habitat; material: faeces | place: Denmark | collected 2008/2010
TGGCAGCGGGAGAAGGATTCGAACGCTCACTTTTTCTTATAAACTCGCTGCGCCACAGCACTTTTGAAATCCGTGTGCATTTTCGTGTGTAAAATCACATACTTGCAAACCTGCTCAACACGTCACGTCCGTTGTCGAATAATGTAAAAATACATTATATAATATATGGAGTCTCATTCCTCACACCACCACACCGTTTCCCTTCTGGCTCCCGCCACGGCGGCCTCCTCATGGGTCATCAGTATGTCAACGTGTTTGCCTATTACGCCCACGTCCAGGGCGATGTATGTCTTGTCTCCGATGATGACTGTGCTGCCGGTCGGTATCACGTCCGGGTCGGTCGCTACGCAGGAGCCGGGATATACCCACTGGCCGCTGGCGGTCAACACACGGCCGAACTCGTCCTGGTTCATGTGTGCGTACTTCTCAACGCAGTCGGCGCAGTAGCCGGTGACGAAGCAGTCCTCCAGCACGTTGCTTTTGGCCTTGACGGCTTCCAGTATGCGTTCCGACTCATCGGGATCCTCTTCTACGATTGTATCATGGCTGTCAACATCTTCGCCCCACTCCACCCGCAAAACGGTGTGCGGCGTGTCCGCGCTGGCTCTCCACGGGGCGATCAGCGCGAAGATCAACAGTGCCAGCAGCATGAACTCCAACAGGAAGTGCGTCTGCTCCCGACGCACAACGCGCCGGTACTCTGCCCGCATAGCCACGAACGGTCCGGGGCATAATCCAAACTCCCCGGCACGGGAAATGTTCTCGCTCATTGTTTTATAGACTATCTGTTCCCTTCTTGTCATTGGTTTTCTTCTCCTCGTATAGCGGACACCCGCAGTTTACAAAATCGGCGCAATAGGGGCTATCCCCATTGAAGCACGCCCACGTCCATTCCTCGTGCCATTTGCAGCCGACACAGCATTTGCTTTTCATGTCCTCACCTTCTTACTCAGTCTGTTCCAGTTTGCCGTAGCGGCGCTCTGGCTCCACCCAGACAAGGTGAACCCACAGCTCGCGCAGCGCACATAGTACCGTTCCGGCACATGAATACCGATTTTGCGCTCTCCGCTGTCCCTGCCGCAGTGGGGACATACCTCCAGTTTCCCGCTGGGTTTTCTGTTGTACTGGTTCACTGCTCGTCCTCCTTCCGCAGAATAACAACGCCAGCGAGTTTCCCAGTGTCAGCGAAATATTCCGCGCCACAGCAGGTCTTGAAGATATGGGCGTGCCACCCAGCTGCGTCCTCTCCATAGACGAGGCCGATAACTCGTTCCGGTTCGCGAAAATCTCCGGTCTGTATCATCAGCGGTGCCTTGTGCTGTCTCTTGTCATCAGGTAGTTTTTGTATGCAGTTCCCCTTGTTGGGGGGAGGACCGTTCAAGGGCTTGTTGGGCTGATAGCCTCGCTCATTGTCCGTTGAAACGATGTCGATAAATGCGGCACCAGCCAGAACGAGGCCCAGAACGAAGCCGACAAGGACGCCAAAAAAAGTTCCCATTATGCTTTTCTCCTCACATAGTCACGATTCTTGTCCCCAGCGTTTTTGACGCCGGGGAGTTGATATACTCGTCGAAGGTCATTCCATCCTTAAACACAGGCTCCGTCCAGTCTCTACCGCACACATAACACTTGTGGTAGATCTCCGTTCCGTGGTCTTGAATAAGTCTCAGATTATGCTTTAGGCAACACGCCTGTGGAGTATGCCTTTCAATCTTTGTGTTTGCTTTGATTATGCCCTCCGCAACTCTCTGCCAAAACACCATACGGTCGTCCTCTGTGCGGCACCAGATAAATCGTCCATTTCCACCGGAGCCTCCTGAACCGGGCGTACATACACCGGATCCATGCTCGCAGCCGGCACCACCATTAGCGATGTATGCCGGACCAACTCCTCCGGCTCCTCCTGTTCCGAGATCTTCTATCTTTCTTTTCATCTTCACCACATCCTTACCTGCGCCGTATGCTCCGCAAACCGCTGCTCTTGCAGTTGGAAGTATGTCGGCTCGATCTCGCACCCCACAAATTCAAAGCCGAGGTTGTAGGCCGCTATCCTGCTGCTTCCACTGCCGAGGTGCGTGTCCAGTATACGCCAGCCTTCTTTGGCGTACTTCATCAGTAGCCACTCGTACAGCGCCACAGGTTTCTGCGTAGGATGGATACGCTTTTCGTTCAGTGCCTTATTCCCCTGCTGCGTTGTGCCGTCCGTGATGCTTTTCCCTTGAAACATCCCATTCCACATATAGCGAAAGATACGAACGCTATCGTGGCAGTTTGTCGCCGCGATCTCGCAGTCCGAAAAAGAACTGTTTTCGTTACATTTATCCCAAACGATGCGGCCCGGAGGAAAAACAACATCAAAGTAATTGCATCCCCATACGATATACTTTTTCGCCACGCGCACCAACTCGGAAAAGTAGTCGATGCCTGGCACGTCCCACTTCGGTGATATGGGATAGTCCCGGTGTACGCCGATGGGGCTGACCTTGCAGCCGTAATACCCTCTGCGTTCCGGGCCGGTGAAATACGGCGGGTCTACGATGGCAAGGTCAAACGCCTTATCCGGCAGCGTCCGCATATACTCCATGCAGTCTACGTTCAATGCGATTTGTTCTGCCATTTCTACTACCTCCGTTCCGTTTCGACCTGCTGCAACACGACGGTGCTGCTGGGAGGTGTCCCCACAGTCTGAAATGGACAGGCGGTGAGGGCGCATACGCACTGGCTGTTCATGTTCTTTACCATGTAGGGGCATTTTGTGTTGCAACAGTTCGTGCTCACCATGCTCACCTCCGACACAGCGCCATACTCGCAAAATTGATGCCTGGACGTAGATTTTCCCAGTAGATGAAATTGCCGCAGTATACCATCAAGTTGCCAGTACCCATGTTCATCACAGGGTGCTTCTTCGAGGGATTATGCAGTTTGAGAGTTTCTATATCGGCATCACTTAAAGGTTTTGCTTCGTGCTGAATATCGCAGTTGTCAACAACATACCTTGGAAGTTCGTCATAAAAAAGGTCATCATAATCTACGATAGGAACTCCATACGTCCGTGCAGTATCTATTTCCACGGACATCTGCTTGCTCCATCCGGGGGCAAATATAGCTATGTCGGCGGTACTTAGAGCCTCAATTACCTTTGCGAGAACATAAAGTGGATTCCCTTCCGCGGAGGTGCTAATAGCAGATGCGCTGACCACCTCGATGTCCTCGTCATAGCGTTCCTTTAATTTGGACACTATCCGCGCTTCTTCTTCCCTTAAACCGTCAGTGGTCTTTCGCTCTGGCGGCTGGCTAATAAACACCTTCATTTTCCCAAAAACTCCTTCCAATTCTTATCCAGCCCCTTCGCCCGCAGTGTCCTGCCATTCATAGTGTACTGGCGCATCCGAAGCATAAAGCTTTCCTCGTGGCAGCGGTCGCAGTAACCGTGCGTGGCTATGTCCTTCATGCGGTTCCTCTGCTGCTCGTGCGTCAGGTACACGATGTACTCCGCTTCCATCTCCTTGATGCACTTGGGGCACAGCTTGGCGGTGCGGACCGTCCAGATGGCCTTATCCATTGATGTCGCCGCTATCCCGCACACTGCGTTCTGCGAGCGCAATGGCTTTTAGTAGACTGCCCTGTGAACAGGATCCTTCAGTGGAGATGACAGCCTTTCCAATGTATCTCGCATAATCGTATTCAAGGTTTGCGCCCTTGCTTTCATGCCATCCGTACTGCATAAACACGATGTCCGCGATCTCCAGCATGGCGAAGCAAATACGCATATAGTCCGCTGGCTTCATGCCCTCCGGCAGCTCCGCCGGGTTCAGGACGGTGTGACCCGCCTCCTGCAGCATGGTTTTTGTAGCCTTAAACTGTGCCTTATAGTTCGGGTTTCCCGTGATCCTTCCAGCTATGTAGATTTTCATTTCTCCGTTTCCTCCTCCAGTTTGTCCAGCGCCTTTCCGATGAGTTTCCAGCGGTCAACGCCGATGTCCCGCGCCTCCAGCAGGCCAAGCCGCACCACGTCAGGGGCCACCTTGCCGCCGGTAGCATCGGACACTCTCTGTGCCCAGCCAAGCTTCGTTCTTTGCTGGTAGGCTTGCAGCCGTATAAAAACCTCCCGCTTGATCTCCGCCATCGCGCCCTTTGGCTTAAACGGCGTGGCGGGTTCGGTCGGCTGCGGTGCGGGTTCTGGCGGGGCTTCGCTGCCATCGCGCTGTTCGCTTTCCTCCTGTACCTGCACAAACGCGCCAATGGGAAGTATATCGTCCTTGTTGAGTATTTTTATCGCCGGTACGCCCTCCGGTGCGACCGTATAGATGGTGTCCTCATTCTCCACGCCCAGCGCAGGGAACTCCTCGACCGCGTAGGACGTGACCTCCTCCGGCAGCACCAGCACGCCCCGCACCAGCCCCTCTATGATATGGTTGGTTACGCCCTGCGCTATCTGCATACCGCCCTTCACGCGGACGATCAGCACCTTTCGTTCCGTCATTTCTGCTTCTCCTTTCGCAGTTCATTTACGGCGTCTACAAGCTCATTGATCTTGCGCTTTTCGGGAGTGTCCATCCAGCTTTCGGGCAGGAACTCAATCTCTTTCACCTTTTGTGCTTTTTGTACTTCGCTTGCGTTCTCCCACCGTCCGATGCGCTTATAGCCCTTGAAGCCGTTTTCCGCCTCGTACTTGGTGATGCAGTCCTCCTCACCGTCCGTAAAATGTACAATCGGCTCATAGAACCCACGCTCCCGGCATTTCTCACACCGGCAGATGCTCTTGATGTACCCCACCCGACCATCCACGGTTTCCACAAAGTCGCCTTCGTGCAGGCTTCCCGGCACCATCATCAGTTTCGTGGAGCTCATCTTGTCGAGCTCATCCTTTTCTGCATATCCGCAATCCCTGACCGCTCTTAGCCACGCAAAGTCGTACTTGCCAATGCGAGTAAAATTCTGCGGCAGATCCTCTATATTGCCACTCCAGCCCGTCTGCGTCCCATCGTCCCACTTGAAAATGAAGCTGTGAAGCCGCCCTGGCCTCTGGTAAGAAAACACATATCCGGTAAGCGTTTTAGATGATGTGCCATCGGCATGTTCCAACCTCACATAATCTCCCACATGAAAGGTGTATATCATTTCTGCCCGACCTCCTTCAGCGCTTTCTCCGCCTCCTCGCGAGTGAGAAATGTGGTTTTGCCCAATTCTTCCGAAGCATACGGAAGATTTGGAATTGTGTCTATATACCATCGGCTGGTAAGCTCCCTGTACACCATATTCGCCACGCGATGCACCACCACTCCCGAAGGGGATGCGCGGTATAATACATCGCCTATCTTGCACGGCAGCACCACCACACGCCCGTTCTTGTCGGCCTCGTCCAGTTTCTCCAACCGGTCAAGATCGCAGCCTCGGCACAGTTGGCGAAGCGTCTCTGCGGCTTCGTGATCCATGTCGATTTCCTCCGGCGTCAGCCCCGTGTCCTCATATTCCGCCAGCCGGTCTAACAAACGATTGCGGCAGTACAGCGCAGTGCAGTCAGCCATCGGCTTACCATGCTTACCCGTCCAATCCGCTTTGCACTTCTGGCAGTCCATCATTGCCTGTCCATCGGTGTCGCGCTTCGTCAGTCGTTTATTCATCTCTGCTCCTCCACATAGCACCAGCTCTGCGGCGCGTGCTTAATATGACCGCCATTTTCGCATGATGCACACCCAAATTCATCACACACTTTGTCTATGCAGTTTTCAAACGGGCGCGAAAACTCGCTCAGCTCCTTCGGCGTGTCGTAGATCTTCAGGTCGGCAATGTGCCAGCCGTAAAGTATCTTGTCTTTAGCATACTTTTCCGTGTCAAATCCATCCATACAGGCAGCCATGCAAAAAATCGGGTTGGTATTCCGCGGTGAGCCTATCCAAAACCCATCGCAGGTAAACTCGCCGATGACCTTGCCCCACGACACGCGCAGCCTGCGTGCGTCTCTGCCTTGCGTGCAATAGATATAGCACTTGAACGGATTTTTCAGCTTTTTGGGGCGGGTCTTTCTGACCTCGATGGTCTTTTCGCCTCTGGCAATCTTCTCGCACCACTTCGGTCGAATGCTTATCATAACGGCCTTGCTCATGCCTTTTCCTCCTTCCACGGCGTATCCACGCACTCTGGTTTTCTGCACCGCATTTCGATTGCCCACAAGAGATTCCACGCCGCCGCCAGCAAGTGATCCTCGTCCTCCTGTCCGTCCAGATACTTCGCCGCGTGCCGCATGGCGCTGTCCATCAAACTGCTGGTGGGGATGCCACGGTCTATGTTATGCGCCCCATATTTGAGCGCCCCTGCCTCGCAGTGCTTGCTTACCTCGATAATCGCCGCCCACGGCAGAAGATCCATGCGACCTTTCCCGCCGCGCATATCACGCTGCGCCCCGGTGCTGAAGGTAGTACGCTCTCCGCTGTCCTTGATGCCGCCCATCACTGCCGCTTTTGGCTTTTTGGCAGACTTTTCAAGAATCTCACGGATTGGAAACTCTGCTGCCTCAATTTCTTTGCAGCAGTCCGGGCAGTAAATATATGAGGCGGATGCTGCCGCATCAAAGTCTTTTCCGCATCTTCCGCATACGCTCATTTATTTTCCTCCTGTTTCAATATCCCCATATCAACGCATAGGCCAATCAGTTTGTCGTCGTTCAGCTCTACGGCCCGCTTCGCAATTTCTGTGAGATAGCCGTTCAGCATAGTAAGCCCGATGCCTATTCCAAAGGCGTTTTCTCTTGCCGCCCGGCTCCTGCTTGCACTCACCGTCCTGTCGATCTCCTCGACCAAGTTGTTGTAGTTCATTTTCACTCTCATGCCCGTTCTCCTTTCATTCCACTCTCCGGCTTCGCCAACGGGTTATACACCCCGATGCCTACCAGCACCCGCGTGACCGGGTTTTCTGCGCCTGCCCTGATCGGCTGCGCTTCTGCTTCAAAAATCATGTCCAGTCCTCCATCATCCTTGCCATCCTCATATCCAGCGGTTCCCCGCGGAACTTTATCTCCGGCGCAAAGGTCATCATGCGCTTCGGCCTGTTGCTCACGCGCATCTTGTAGCTCTTTTCAAATTCTCTCGCATACCATTTCCAGAAGATATACCCGTAAGGATTTCCTTCGTTGTGGCTCTGCAGCGCAAGCAAATGGCACATTCTCCGGTTCCATATAACGGCGACATCACCATCTCGCGGCGCAGGAATATACGCCGCCGGTTCCCAGCCGTATAACCGCTTGGTGTGCAAGTGCCACGCCTCAGTAAAAATCAGGCGGCTCATACCGCCCATGCCGGTCGTGTAATACTCTCTCAGGTTCTCAGTAAGCCTACGGTTTATTGATGACATATCATCTCACCTCCAAGCGCTCGCGCCTGAAGCAACTTCCACCAGATCTGTTCCTCAAGGCGGTATGTCACCTTCGGCTTGAACTCCATAAATGTCGGCCGGGGTTCTGCCCCGCCTATATCGCGCACATCTGCAAGGCCATCAAGGAACTTGTGTACGGTCTGCATGAAGAACGCCGCCGCGATCTGCTGCCCCTCGGTAAAGCTCCCCGGCTTCGCGCCCAGGACGAACTTGCACCAGTTATAAACCTCGTCAACGCCGTACTGCTTCGCCCTCAGATTGAGTGCTTTCAGTGCCTTTTGAACTTCATTGAAAAGCGCACTCTTCTCCGCATATCCAGTGCTCATCTCAATACCTCACTCCGATGTAGTCCAGCACCCGCGCATAACCGAGGCCGTCCTTCGTGGGCTTCCACAGCCCGTCCGTGTCAAACGACCCGCCGCCGATGCAGAATTGGTAGTGCTTCGGGTGTGTCAGTTTCATGAGCTGAAATCGGTTGACACCTTTTTCGAGGTGCGCCCCGAAACCGCAGAACATACACCCCGTCCTCTGGCATCCCGTGCAGTGCAACTTGCAGTCGATCAGCGTCGCGCCGTAGTCGTTCTCGCCGTCGCTGGCCACGATGTCGCCGTACACGCTGGCGTAGGGTAGTTGGTGGTCTACTATAAACCGCAGCACATCCTGCTCCGTCCAGAAACTCATGGGCTTAGATAAGGGGCGCTTTCCTTCAAAGGCGTTGCAGCCAGTTTCGCGCCATTTTTGCATCCGCAAAAGACTTTCCTCCGCCATTGTTGCCGTCATGGGTTTGACAGCCGCTCGGTGCTCATAGCTCTTTGCCGGGGACTTTTTCATAATTCCACAGCATTTGTCTGATATGAGAAATGGAGCCGAAAGCAAATACTCCCACTTTTCGCAGTTGTATATGCTTTTTTCCCCATCGGTGCGTAAGACTTCCCCACGCAATAGCTTCATACTTCGGCTCTCCGGTGATCGCCGCGCGGTTTCTATCCGGTGCGCTACGTCTTTACCGATAATGCTGTGCCCGTACTTCGTTACCACCTGTCGAATGTTCATCTTCGGGCGTAGACGGTGAAGGTTTACGGTCACGCGGTGAAACTCCCTCCGCAGCCAGTCGGCGTACTCATTGACGAACTTCTGTATCTCTGGATATTCCAGCCCCGTGTTCACAAACACCAGGTTCAGCGGCCATATCGGCGTTCTGTAGCTTGCCAGGTACCGCGCCGCCAGATGCGCCAGCACCGTGCTGTCCTTGCCGCCGGAGAAACTGACGTAGCACTGTCCGCCCCATGCGGTGTACCACTCGTCCAGCTTTTCGTAGGTCAGTATCTCCTTGTCCTGCACGTCCAGCGCCATCAGTTTCTTCGCCGCTTCATTCGTCAGCGGCCGGTTTATCCGTCCCATGTATCTCGTTCCCACTTTCATCACAGGCAGAACTGTAAATAGTCCTGCAAAGTCTTTTTCGCACGGTTCACGCTCCGGCTGACCGTGCTCTTATTTACGTCGTGCACCGCTGCGATCTCCGTCACGCTCATGCCACCATCGTACATCTCGCTCAGGTACATCCACTGATCGTCCGTCAATTTCAGCGCCGCTTTCGGGAAGTGCCGACGCAGCCGAAGCAGGGCGCCGAGGTTCGCGTCCCTGTCCAGCAGCATTTCATCTACCCTGCCACCCAGCACTTCGTCCAGCAGGACGTCCGTCGCCACATCTCCCATCCTCCGCATAGTCACGGTTACACATCCTCCCTGCCGTGGTAGCTCCTAACGAACTCACATTCCGCCTCTGCTGCGTTCACGGGCAGAGTAACGATAAAAGACGCGATGGAGAAGTAGTATCCCCCATTGCCCCCATCAGCGTTGGACTCGATCATACAAATAGCATTGCGGTTGTGCATAATCGTCACTCGCGCCTTGCATCCATAGGTGTCATAATCTTCCCACGGTTCATATTCTATGTCCGATACCGCAGTAATCGCGGCGTCCAGTTTTACCTCCGAGAACTTCGATTCGACCCTTGCGCAGCAGTCCCAGTCCGTCATCTCAACCCGCAGTTTCAACCCGGTATCCAGTTCGATATGCTCCGCGTCCCACGCCACGATCTTCCGGTACAACAGTAGTTCTTTCAACTCATCAAAGCTAATTTCTTTTCTCATTTTCATCCCTCCTTATACCTCGTCACCCCAGCAGTCCCAGCCGTCCACTTGCTGTCTGGCAAACAGTTCGATGCGGGGTATATCTCCCATCAGTTCCACGATCCGGTCTCTCACCTCATCCGGCTTCCTGCTGTGCTCCCGCACGTGGCTCAGCACAACACTGTGTACGCCCTTGCTCACGCGCTTCGGCTTGCCCCTTGTCGCCAGCAGGCACAGCTCCGCGTTGGCCCGGGTCCAGAACCCAAGCCCCCAAAACAGCCCGTCCGACTTCCTGTTCTGCTTTACCCATGTAAACGCACAGGTCTTGTAGGTAAAGCCCCACTTACGGATCAGCTCCAAGCCTTCCTCCAAACAAGGCATAGTCACCCACAGAAACAGTACACAGTCATCCGCCGCTATGCCCTGCACCGGCAGCGCCTGTATGTCCTCTTTTCTCATGCAGCGGTAATGCGCTTCCGCAGACTTCTTCTCCTTGCCCTTTGCACTGTACGTTTTGAACGTCCACGGAGGATCCGCGTAAATCACGCTGTACTTCTTATCAGTCTCCAAAATGTCTACTACCATACACAAAGCACTCCCTCGATCTAACTTGCCGGCCACTTGCTCCCGGCCCTTTGGCAACCGGTAGTCTAATAGCCGTGTCAAGGGAAGCATAAAAACTTTTTCACCCCCATATAACATCCGTGTCAACACCATGCCGCCACCATCGCACCACCGCCGCACAAAGGCCGTACCTTCCCCTCACATATATGGCGCTTGCGCCCGCCGAAATTTTTATTTTTCGACCTCGGCCTTTTGACCGTTTCGTTTTTTCGACCCGGTTTCAAAACCACCCCCCCTACCCCTAACTTGCCGGTAACTTGCTTGAGAAACGCGGATTGGTGTGCCGGAGTGGGGAACATGGGAGCGGGGGGGAGAGTTGCGTAGCGGGGAGAAAAGGCTTTGCCCTTCCGGTTTGTAAACCTCCCCCGGGTTGCCGTCCTGGGGGTGTTCAGGTGGTGCCGGTGGTGGTCAGCGGGTGCCGGTGCCGCCCATTTCCGCCGGATTTTGCAGGAAATACGCCCGCCGCCGGGGTGCTTTCCTTTCCATATTGTCCTAATATGTAAAGGAATGTTGCAATTTTTGCAAGTTCTCTTTCATTTCGTCCGCTTTCGGCCTCTGATTTGACGATTTCCGCCGGTTTTGGCTGTTTTGTCGGTGGTGGCTGCCGCCTGCTGGATGGTCAGGGCATGGAACCGGGGCACCCGCCGCCGCTGCCGGTCGCCGTCTGTCCGCTGTTCCGCCCGGAACATAGGCCGCCGGGCGACTCTCCCTCCCTCCCCTCGCCGCTGCTCTTTTCTTCTGGTCAGTGCCTCCCGCTGGTGGTCTCCGTTTTGCTCCGGTGTTCTCCTGCTTCGGGTGTCCCGCTGGGGTTTTTGGTGCTCGTTTCTGCTCCGCTGGGTATGGTTGTATACGGGGGTATATTCTTCTTTATTCAACCGCGCCCGGAATAAACGCGCGCGCACGCGTGAGGGGCTGGCGCTGCTCTTTCCTGCCTCTTTGCCCTCTGTGTGGCTGCTGGTGGCGTTTTTCTTTGGGGGTCGGTGTCGGGGCATTCCTTCAACGCCCGGAAAGCGTGGCGGGGCGTTTCTGTTCGTTTTCTATATTTCCGGTGGCATTGTCAAAAATCTACACGGGCATAAAATTAGCACCGCTGGGGCGGTTTTGGTTCCGTCCTGGCGGTGCTGGTTTGGGCTTCTTCGGTTGTTTGCTCTGGGTCATGCGGTGACGATCTCGGCGGGGCTGGGACTGCCGTGGAAGTCTCCGGCCCATGCTTGATATATTGCGCCGTGTTCCCCTACTGCCGTTACCCATCCGCGCACGGTGGCGGCCATACGGCACGGGACGCGGGGCCAGCGGCGGCCCACGTCAAGCCAGATTTGCAGGCCGTCCGCCGCTGCGGCTCTGATCTCCGCGGCGGTGTATAGCTGCGCTTTGCCCTCTGGGGCGATGTTGTACAGGTTCTCCGGGCTGGTGGTGTTGTTGGCCGTCATGGTGTCTTGTCTCCTTCCTGCGCCCTGCTGGGCGCGTCCGTGGTTAGTCATCTATGATCTCGCAGAAGATGCCGCCGTCCAGGCTCTGGCATACGATGCCCGCGCCGTATCGCCTTAAAAAGTCGTTCAGCTCGTCCCGGTCAAGGTGCGAATCCCCTTGGTCGTCCTCGGTGTACCAGTGTTCCACGGCGGCGAAAACGTGGATTTCCTCCGGGTAGTATAGGCCGATATACTCGGCCAGCTCTTCCAGGTCGCGGAACTCCAAAAAGCGCCCCGCCTCCTGCTTCTGCTCCGTCCTGCTCATGCTTCCGCCTCCTCTCCCTGCTGCGCGTGGTAGCGGTCCCGCATGGCGTACAGGCGGCGGGAAATGGTGGACCGGTCAACCATCAGCGCGGCGGCTATCTCCGCCGTAGTGTACCCGCGGGCGGTCATGGTCAGCGCTACGCGGTCCACCTGATCCCGGGCGACGCTCTCCACGCTCTCCCGCAGGATCGCGGCGGCCTCCGGGCTGGGTGCTATCGCGTCGCAGTCCGTCCCGGCCTCGGTGTCGATCTGCCAGCGCTCGGCGCCGTCGTCGTCAATGGTGGCGGATATGGCGCGGGCGTGTCTCTGCTCGGCCCTGCTTATGCTGTGCGCGGCCTGGGCTGCTGCCCGGTACAGGATCACCGCCAGCGGCGCGGGCGCGTCCTGGGCCTCGTTACGATCCAGCGCGGCGCCCATCCGAGTCCAGGCGTCGGCGGCTACGGTCTGCGCGTCGTCCTCTGTCTCGATCCACGCGGCGCCGGTCTGGTTGCGGGCCTCTGCCTTCCGGCGCACGGTCCAGGCCATCGCCACAAGCGCGTTGTACTGTTGTTCCCCGCTCATGCTCTCCCACTCGGCGCGGGCGGTCGGGGTCTCGATTTCAACAATCGGCTTTCCCTTCCGCTTGGCTTCCTCCACGTCGGCGGCGGTGGCCTCGGAGACCTTGCACCACTCATATTTTGCGGAATAGTGCGCCTCCACGGCCTCGGCGCTCTCGGCGTGTGCGATGTTGGCACAGTAAACGCTTTCGCTGTACTGGAAACTTACATTGAAATACTTTTTCATGTTGTGGGTCCTTTCCGGCCTGTCGGCCTCAAAAAGTGTTGTTTTGTGGTAACTTTGTAATTATCATTATAAGCGCATATCTTATCATTGTAAATCGGCAAATTAACCAAAGAATTACCGACGCTATTGTGAGACTTGACAAAATTAACAAAATCGTTTACACTGTGCACAAATTGGCCGCCTGCCGGTAGACTATAAGCAGGCCGCCCGGAAAGAGGTGATACAGAATGCAGGTTTCAAAACTGCTGCGGCACGTTCTTCTTGAGCGGGGAATTTCTGCAAGAGAACTTGCACGCCGTCTAAACACAAGCGGGCCGAATATTGCCCAGAAGCTGGGCCGCGATAATTGGAGTGTGTCCGATTTGGCCGCCATCGCCGCCGCCCTGGGCTGTGGCTTTTCGGTGTCCTTCCACCTGCCGGACGGCCAGACGATGACCGCGGAACAGCCCGCCCCGGCGGAACAGTCGGAGTAGACCACCCCCACCATCTGAACAGCAGCCCCGGAAAAATGCGGGGCAAAACACGAACAGCGCCCCCGGAGATTTTCCGGGAGCGCTTTTTTCATGCCCGAAACCGGGCGGAAAGGAGAACAAAATGCAGCTTTTGCAATTTGAGGACATCCACACGGGCGGCGACTATATCGCCGTTGCCACCTCCGGCGACCTGTTCCGCGCCAGCTACAGCGAGAAACATAAAAATATGTTCTTCGCCATCCCGTCAACGTACCGGATCGCCGGGTATCGCCCCGCCGGTCTGGTCGAGGGCGACCGCGTGCGCGTCCACCTGTACGACACCAGCGGGCGCGAGATTGTGACGCGCCATTTCGGCGACGTGTTCACCGTCCGCCGGGAATCCGGGCGGCTGGGCATCGACTGGAACACAGAGCGCAGCCCATACACCAGCCGCGGCGAGGTGTTCAGCCCGTTTTACACCTTTGCCCAATCCGTAATTTTTGAGCAGCTCGGCACCGGTTATAAATTTTACTGGGACAACATCACAGACAGCATCAAACGAAAGGAGCGCTAAAAATGACAGTCTTTTCCTATATTGTCACCGCTACCGGCGCCGCCACCCTGGCGGCGCTTTTTGTTCGCCTGCTGGACCGGATCGACCAGCCCCGCAAACGCTGAACAGCCGCGCCGCCTCTGGGGAGTTGGGCGCACCAGCTCCACCCCATCGAGAAAAGTAAATTCGTTCCCTTGACACGGGGAACAGACTACACAACAGGAGGAACACAAAATGAACACCAACAAAACCGAATCCATCCGCTTTTTCTGGAACGGAATCAAGGTAAACGGCGGAAAGCTGATCCGTTGTTACTACTTCACCGACAGCCGCAGCGACAGTGTGACAATCGGCGCCCGCGATTATGACCACCTCCCCCGCGACCTGTTCACCGTCAAGAACGAAACCGACCTTTATACCGACTATTTCGACAGCGACAGCGCCACCCTGACCCCGGCGCACCCCCTCTATAAGTACGCCCGCGCCGCCGCGCTCAAATCTGCCATGCGCGGCGAGCCTGAGTATATCGCCAAACTGGAACAGGACGCCCAGGACGCCCAGCATCCGGGCCGCTACCACTGGCGCAAGCCGGAGGACATCCGCGCCGAGATCGACCGGCGGCAGGCACAGCTTGACCGCAACGCCGCCGAGCTGGCCACCCTGCCTAAAGGCCACCCCACCGCCGCCGACGTGGAAGCCGTCCACGAGATGAACACCGCCGCCGAGTCGGCGCGGCTGGCGCGTGAACACGCCGAGCAGCTGGAACGCCGGGAAAAAGCCATCCGCACCCGCAACGAAAACCGCGCTTTCATCGAACAGACTGCCGCCGCACACCCCATCAAGGACGGCGCCCCGGTCGTCACCGTGGAATGGAGCGAAAACGGCGCTTTTGATGATGGTATGAAATTCTCCGTCGCCGCCGCCGAGATCATTTTCAAGACGCTGGACGAAAAAATTTCCGCCGACCAGGAACGCGGCTATGACAAAACCAGCTTTTCCATTGCGTATACCGACGCCGACGGAGAGCCGAGCACCTACGAAGGCCGCTATGACCTGGGCGACAACGACGGCGGGCTGATTGCTCACATTCGAAACTTTGGCGCGTTCCTGCGCGACAAGGGCAACTTTGGCAACGGCAAGCCCACCGACGAGGACAAGGAGACCGGCGCGGCCATCATCGCTGTGGCCGACCTGCTGGAACAGTACACCGAGGGCGGGCGCGTGGTCTCCGTCATGCCCGCGCCCTGGCTGGAAGAATACAAGCGCCGCAAGGCTGAACAGGCACAGCAGGAGCAGGAACAGGCCCGCCAGGACTTCGCCGACATTCTGGAATCGGTGCAAATGCTGACAGATGAACAAATTGAACGTGCTGTTTTTGCCATCAGCCCCACCGACGCGGAAAAGCTGGACGTGGCCCGGTTTTTCCTACAGGAGCTGCACCGCCGCGACGAGGCAAACGCCCTGGCGGTGTTCCGCCGCTGGAAGCGCGGCGAGTCTCCGGAACAGCCCGACTAATCCCCACCGGGGCGGCATCTGCCGCCCCACCCACAAACACGAACAACGCGAAAAATGGAGGTAAAAATTATGGAGTCTTGCAGTTTCATACCGGTAAAACGAACAGCCGTAGACGGGCGCATCTGGTGGGTGGTATTGGATGCAAAACGTCGCAAATATAGCACCTTATGTTGTTTTGGCAGATACCGCACAAAGATTGCTTGTCAAGTAGCTATCGACACATATCGCCCCTTGTAAAAATCCGCCTGAACACCACGAACAGCCCTTCAGGGCAGAAAGGAAACAAAATGAACGACCGCACCGCCGCCACCGCCGCCCGCTTCGGCATCTCTGAACAGTGCGCCGCCCTGGAGCGCGACCTGCTCACCCTCCCCGGCGCCGTCAAGGTGGAATTTGATCTCGATGGATTTTATGACCACATGGAGCAGGTGATCCTGCTGGTGAAATTCGACGTCGCGTACAGAAACTATTTCCGCGACCTTCGCGCCCTGCGCCAGGGAGTGATCGACACCGCCGCCCGCCACGGCCTGACCCGCACCCCGGACACCATCGAGAACTACGGCGAACACCTGTATTTCGTCTTTCACCACGACAGCACATGGGAACACCCCGTGACTGAACAGCCCGACTAACCCGAACAGGGGCGGCCCACCGCCTCCCCGGAAAGGATGAAAACCATGAGGAGAAAAATTTTGCACAAGGCAAAACTCGTTATAACTGTAGAAAGTGACCGCTGCTCCGGGCTTATCAATACAATTTCTGTTTTTGATAACAGGACAAATAATTATTGGGGAGCCGAACAGATAAAAGAGCGTGGAATATTGCAATTCCTTAACACCGCGGACATGAAAGAAACCCTTAATTGGAATTTGAACGGAGACAGTTCTTTGTATCAATTCAAGTGGGGGCAGTCCAGCAGAAAATTCTCTGAAGGTATCGCTTATATTTTCCAGTGATCCGCGAAAACGCTACCATCTGAACAGGAAGGAGGAAACCGCATGAACACCGAAAGCAAAAACTGGATATGCACCGATCCCGACTGTGCCCAATACCGCCGCCAGGCGCCGGAACACGGCCACAACGTCTTTGAGCTGGCACAGGTAAACCAATACGGCGCCGGTCTGTTCCGCGTCGCCCACGGTTTTGTCTATCTCGACAACGACTTGGACGGGCGCGAGCGCGACTCGCTGTGCGAGCTGTACGACTGGGACGCGGAGATCATCAACAGCCCCGACTTCAACGCGATTTTGGCCGAGACGGTTTTCGAGACGTCCGCCCCCGAGTACGACACCGACGCAGAATTTTCCACCTATACGGACGCCGCCCAGGCATTAGGCCGACTCATAGGCGTTGACGTTTCCGCCATTATCTGAACAACGAAAGGAGAAATCACCATGCCCACCATCAAGTATCCCATCCCGGAGGCGGCCGCCGCCCGCACCCACTGCGACGCCATCGCCGCCAATGCCGCCGTTTTGAAAGACGTTATCACCGGCGACCCCACCAGCGACACCGCTACCAACGCCATTTCCGCCATCCGCCACAGCCTGGACGAGCTGGAAGCCTACGCCGAACAGCGCCGCCAGGAAAACAGCGAACAGCGCGACGATACCCCCTATAAGCACGTCTATTTCCGCCTGAACTCCGGTTATGTATGGGGCAAGGGAATGGACCAGGACAAGACCGAGAATTTCTACAGCGACATTCTGGGCCTGTTCGCCGCCGAGGGCTGGACCATCAAAGAGCCGTACCGAAGCGGCAGCGGTGCCACCGTCGCCAACGGGAACAGCTCCCTTTATATCCACCCGCAGGCGGTCAGCGGCTACGTCACCGAGGAATTGATCCCCGCCGTTTCCGCCGCGCTGGAACACGGCTGCACCTTCCAGCACTACGCCACCGACATCTACGAGACCGCCTACAACTGGACGGCGCAGCAGTACCGGGACTATCTGAACAGCAAGCGCGGCGACATCAACGCCGCCCTGCTGGAAGCGTTCAAAACGCCCCGGCGCAACCTCTATAAATTCGACTACAACGCCCTGCCCGTGGTCATCAGCAAATTCCACGTCCAGCGTCTGGACGGCCAGAACGGCCATTGCACCGGCGACATCACCGAGCAGGTGATCCGCGAAATGTTCACCGCTCTTGTGAACACCGGCAGGATCGACAAGGGCGAGACCAAGAACGGCGCCGCCTACCGCACCGCACCCCGGCGGCGCACCTGACGAAGAAAGGAGCCCCCATGCCCACACGAATCAAGACCCGCACCGCGGCCACGGAGCAGGAGCGCCAGCAGCTCCTCTCCGCCGCTGCCGCCCTCCGCACCGCCGCGCCGTACCTCAACGCCGAGCAGCGACAGCGCGTCTGTCAGGCAGCGAACAACTGTATTGAACAGCACCGCCGCACCATCCACACCGCCGAGCTGGCCGCGCTCATCGCCCAGCGCGACGCCCTCACCGCCTGAACACCAAACCAAAAATCTACAAGGAGGCCACCGCCCATGTTTACCTACGCCACCAAGAAAAACCGTTATGGAGATGAACACATCGCCGTTTCCGCCCACGGCGCCGAGATTGCCACCATCAAGGCCAGTTCTTACTACGGCAACACGGAATATATTGTCAGCGCCACCATCGGAGGCGACGACCGCGGCGACTACCTGGGCCGCGCCTCCACCATCGCCGGAGCGAAAAAGAAGATCCGCGACTGGTACAGCGAACACAGCGCCGCCGTGCCCACCGCCGCAGCGAACAGCCGCGCCGCCGATCTCCGGCGCCTGCCGTCCTTCGACAACAGCGGCTTTTATCCCACGCCCTCCAAACTGGCGGGGAAAATGCTCTCCTGCGTGGACTGGAAAGGTGTTTTTTCTATCCTCGAACCCTCCGCCGGCAAGGGCGACCTTGCCGATGCCGTTTCCGCTTTCGCCCGCAACTACAGGAACGGCCGCCGTATCTCCTTCAACGAGAACGACACCTACATAGACTGCATCGAGCGCGACAGCGACCTTGCCGCCCTCCTGCGCGGCAAGGGGCTGCACGTGGTCCACGATGATTTTCTCACCTTCCGCAGCTTTAAGAAGTACGACCTCTGCATCATGAATCCGCCTTTCGACAGCGGCGACGAACACCTTTTGCACGCCCTCTCCCTCATGGAGCGCGGCGGCCAGATCGTCTGCCTGCTGAACGCTGAGACCATACGCAACCCCTACACCAACCGCCGCAAAATTCTTTTGCAGCAGCTGCACGAACACAACGCCCGCATTGAGTTCATTGAAAACGCCTTCCGCCATGCCCAGCGCCCCACCGACGTAGAGATCGCGCTGGTCTATGTGAACATACCGAAAAAAGAAATCCCCAGCGACATTCTTTCCTCCCTCCGCCGCGCCCACGAAAAGAGCACCCCAAGCAGCGAACAGGCCACCGACCTTGCCTCCGCCGACTGGCTGCAGAACATGATCGATGGCTATAACTTCGAGGCCGCCCTGGGCGAAAAGCTTATCAACGAGTTCGCCGCCCTCCGCCCCTACATGGACCCCGGCAAAGATCGCGGAGAACCCCTCCTGTCCCTCAAGGTGGGCAACAGGAACACCGGCAACAACGCCACCATGCTGAACGCCTACCTTTTCGGTCTCCGCGCCAAGTATTGGAGCAATCTCCTGCGCCGTCCGGAGCTCACCGACAAAATGACCTCTGTCATGCAGCAGGACTATTACGGCAAGGTCAATTCTCTTTCCGAGTACGATTTCTCCCGCTACAACATCGAGACTGTCATGCGCGAGATTGCCGCCCAGCTCTCCCGCGGCGTGGAGGATTCCATCCTCGACTTGTTCGAGCGGTTTTCAGCTAAGCACTCCTGGTACCCGGAGTGCGCCAACAACATCCATTACTATAACGGCTGGGCGACGAACAAGGCCCACAAGGTGGGTATGAAGGTCATCATCCCCTCCAACGGCTGCCACGCCAGCTGGGGCCGCGAAAAGCTGGACAGCTACCGGGTGAACGGCCTAATCTCCGATCTGGAACGCGCTATGAACTATCTGGACCGCGGCGAGACCACTTTCCACACGCCCATAGATCGCGCCGTCCGCATCGCCAACATGAACGACATGAACAAGGCGGATTTCACCTACTTTACCTGCACCTTCTACAAAAAGGGTACCTGCCACATCAAGTTTAAGCCGGAGGCGTCCCGCATCATCGACCGTCTGAACATCTTTGCCGGTCAGAAAAAGAACTGGCTGCCGCCCACCTACGGCAAAAAGCACTACGCCGACATGACCGCCGAAGAACAGGCCGTCATTGATGATTTCCAGGGCGCGGAGAGCTACGAAAAAACCATCGCCGACCCGTCCATGCTCATCACCTCCGGCAGCGCCCTCATGGCGCTGCCCGGAATGTGAGCGAACACCACACGAAAGGAGCACCACACCATGACCCCCGAAAAGCTTTTGGAAAACCTCTACGCCATAGCCTATTCCCTCCCGGAACAGGAACGCCGCTTTTTCTGCGCCCTGGAACCCGCCATCGACCCGAACACCCACGGCGAGATCAACGCCGGCCACCAGCTGGCGCTCCTGGTCCGCGCCATCCGTACCGACATGGCCCAGCAATACAAGCGGGACGACAAGCGCCGCACCAGTGCCACCGCCTTGCGGCGCCTGTACAACGCCTCCGTTTCCAAGCAGGGCTGGATCCGTTCCCATTTCGCCGGCGCGTTTCTGGACGAACAGGGCCGCCAGTGCATCACGGACGGCTTCACCCTCCTGCGCCTGAACACGCCCTCCACCGCGCTGCAATGGGCGCCGCCGCCCAACGACCCTCACGTCTACGACACCATACCGGAGCTGCTGAACAGCGACGGCGCCACCGTCACCCTCAACCTACCAACTGCCGCCGAGGTACGCGCCAAGATCGCCAGCGACCGGGCAAAATACAAGGCCGAGTCCCACCCCGCAGGGGACACGCTCTCCACCTGCTTCAGCTGGGGCGACGGTCTGCCAATGGTCAACGCCCTTTATCTGCTGAACATTCTGGAGGCGCTTCCCGGCTGCACCGCCGCCTGCCGCCCCGGTGAGCTGTCCTGTGTCTATTTCCACAGCCCGGACGGCGACGCACTCATCATGCCCATCCGCAGGCACATCGCCAACAGCCCCGACGAACAGGAGGAACACAACGTATGAGCCACATCTGCAAAATGACAGGCATGGAGGCCGTGCTGCCCTGCGCCGCCCCTCAGTGCCCCGCCTACGGCGATTGTGCAGCTGCCTATGCTAAATCCCAGCAGGGCTTCCAGATGGAACAGCACCGCAAAACAAACCTTGAACACTTCCGCGAGATGACCGCCGAGCAGTTGGCGGAGTGGATCATGTGTCCCTACTCCGCCGACCTCGACCTATGCCTCGACGAGGATTGCGTCAAATGCTGCACCGACTTCCTTAACGCCCCCTATGACGGCTTTGACCTCGACCCCGGCGAACAGGACCCGTAACATACGAACAGGAGCGCCAAAAACGCTCCTGTTTTGTCGTAATTCCCACAGAACGCCCTTGCTATTGCCGCCTGAATGTGCTATTCTGACGACAAGAACAGCGAGGAGGCCAATACCACCCATGACACGAGAGGAATTTATTTTTGCCGCCCACAGCATCCTTCCCTACAGTTTCGAGGACACCAACGCCGCCCTGGACCGCGCCTTTGCCGCATCACCGGAGAAGCAGGCATACACGCCCCACGACGTACAGGCGCTGGACCTCGCCCTCCGCCTTTCCGGGGCATCGCCTGAGCTGTCCGGCATCGTCATGGACGAGCTGGACATAGAGGCGCTTTCCGGACCGGAACAGCAGATGACCGCTGCACAGTTTATCGACGAGGCGGAGCGCCAGGGCTTTCCCCGCCGCCTTGCGGAGCTGGTGGCGCAGCACAGTGAACAGGAGACCTACGACATCGCCGACCTGGACGGACTTGGCCTTCTCGATCTCGTCATCACCCCGGACCGCTACGACGACCCGGAGATCCACAAAATCATGCAGACCATTTTCTCCGTTTTCGACGGGGAATAATGATACATTAAAATCGAAAGGGGAGCAACATTATGGCATTGATTACCTGCCCGGAATGTAACGGCCAAGTCAGCGACAAGGCAGACGTCTGTCCACATTGTGGTTATCCGATCAGAGAACAGCCTCACCGGCAAACCGAGAGCAATGCAGAACAGGCAGGCAGCGTTGACCGCCAGTTTTGCATCGACCGCATACACGCCGGGAAGGTCTACATCCGGTGTAAATGCGGCTGCACCATCGAAAAGCCGTTTTCCTTTGTCACTCGGAACAGCCAGGAAAGCTACACGTTGAACGAAACGTTGATTTGCCCTCAATGTCATGCGGAGGCTTTGGCCAGAACGGATCTAACAAACGTTCCATCCAAACGTATAGCTGCGCCCTCTCCTCGTTACGGAAACGCCGCTTCTGGCGTATGCCCGTTTTGCGGAAAACCCAACATCCAAGCTGTCAAAAAAGGCTTCGGTATCGGCAAGGCTGCCGTTGGCGGTCTGCTACTTGGCCCTGTCGGTCTGTTGGGCGGCGCAATCGGCGCAAATGACGTTCAATTTGTTTGCCTCTCCTGCGGCCGAAAATGGAGTAAATAACAAACCCCCGCGCGGCATCAGCCGTGCGGGGTTCATTTCTTCTGCACTATCTCGTAGCAAGCAAGATCGTCCGACTTCCCATACAGTCCGCAAATGTCCCGGTTCTTACATTCACCGCATCTCCATCTGCGCTCACATTTTACACCAGACGTACTTTCTGGCTGTTCCGGTCGTTTCTTCACTCTCGACCCGAACGAAAACGGTCTATACTTCCCCACAAAACCACCACCCTTTCTTCAGGAGCATTTTACCCTATGCCGACTCTCCGGTCAACCGACCGGAATATTTTTTTGCTTGCTTCCCTTGACACGGTGCCTATACTCCATCATAGAAACACAAGAAAGGAGGCTTCCCCATGATCCCCTCCAACATCCAACTGGAAGATACCGTCACCCGCTGTATCGCCGACACCGAGAAAAAGGCCACCGGCAAAGTGATCTACATCCACCCTCTGCGCCGCTATTATGTGGTAGAGTTCCGCATGAAATACGGCAGCTTCCGCGAGTGTTACAACACCTGAAAATTTTTTCAAAAACTTTCAGAAGTTCCCTTGACACGGGGAGCATACTTAAAATTGCCGAAGGGGAGACCCCTTCCCCGACGGCTTCGGTGTACCCCCCCGAATTATATAAGCCCTTCCGTAAGAAAGGCTGCACCGGTCTTACATCCATTCTTCCGGTGTTCCCAGCGCAATTCTGGCAGGAACGCGGTCACGGTGGCGCAAGCCCCTCCGCCGCACGTCAGCTCGCCCACCAGGACGTAAACAAGGTGGGGATCCGGTGTCGTAGCTCAGCTGGCAGAGCAGCTCATTCGTAATGAGCAGGTCGTGGGTCCGATCCCCACCGATACCTCCAATTCTACGTGGACACCGCGAGTGACGAGCGTTTAGCGGGATAGCCGTATGGGTGATGCGAAGTCCTGAAGTAAGCCCCTCAAGCCTCGATGTTGTAATTGCGCCTGTGATCTGCTGGCAAAAGCGAGGCACGGAAAAGATCTGGCGGCTCGGAAAGACGAGCACCCCCTTGGGGCGAGTAGCATAAAGGTTAATGCTGGTGACGCGATCACTGAATTGAGGTTCGAGCCCTCGCCGCCCCAAAACAGCCGCCCGTTGGGGTTCTCGTGCGAGTATCATAACATGGCAGAGAGGCCCGCCGCCCAGTCTCGCCCACTATCGGGCATCGGGAGAAGTGTCGGGGCTGCCGGCTAAATGGCGTCACCCAGCGCCATAAGAGAACGAGGCTTCCGCCGCGCCGCCAAAGCGGGATATGGCGCGGCACCCCCTCCCCTCAATGCAGATGTACCTCAGCCGTGGAAGAGGGTCTGATCGTAGCGTAAAGCGCGAGCTCGGAAAGTCGCAGGTTCGAATCCTGCCGTCTGCACCATAGGCGTGACCTCTTGCCTCGCAGCCGCACGGAGCGTAAGCCTGCGGAAGTGGTCTTTCCTGTGCGCTGTACGAAAGCGGCAGGACGAAGTAATTTATGTATTGGCTGGCACCGGCTTTGTAAAGATGAACGGATGCGACCGACGTACCGGCGCAGGGCTGAAAAGTTCCGTGGTTGGTTCGGGTGCCGGCGTGTGCGGCGAAAATCCGAGGCGATAACCTATAGATGTGGAAGCGGCGTGGTGGCGGCTGTCTTTGGACAAGGCCGCCGTGTAGGTCAGTAGCCATCCGCACCGGCACCCCGCCAACTGTGTCCCCGCAAAATTTGCAGCGTTAGTGTTCAACGGTCAGCACACCAGCCTTCCAAGCTGGGAGTGGCGGTTCGAATCCGCTACGCTGCTCCATGCCCGCCTGATGGATGACTTCCCCCGTCAGGAATGAAACCTCCGCATCTGGCAGCGGTGTCGCCGGGTCGAACCAGCCGGTAGCACGATTTGGGCGTGACAGCGAACGAAGGAACGCCCCACCCCATCGGGGAGGCGGGCATCCCCCAGCCCGTCCTCCCCACTCTCTACGCAGGAGCGCCATTGGGGCGCTTGCACGGCACACACAGAAATCTCCTTTCTACTGCTGTTGTTCGGACACATCAACACCTCCAATGTTCATGTTTTATTTTCCGTGCGCCGGCAAGCCATGCGGGTTCGACTCCCGCCTCCTGCTCCATCGGACGCGACAGGCGTCCGCGGTCCAGATAGGACCTCCTTTATAAATGCTGCGGCTGTAAGAAGCAGCACCGGGTTTTGTTCATTTTCCCCGGCTCCTGTTGGAATACAGGCAGGCCAAGCGATTTCTCCTTCCGGGCGGCGCGGTCTGGGCAGCCCGCCGCCCAACCCCCTGGGGGGTTAGCTCAATCGGCAGAGCAGGCCGCTCATAACGGCCCGGTTCCGGGTTCAAGTCCCCGATCCCCCACCAGCCGCAAGGCGATAAAACGTTTCAGTCTAAAATCTACAACAGAAAGGAGGCACATTCCATGACCAAGAGCGAGTTTATTTCCACTCTGGCAGCAGCGACCGACATGAAGAAGTCCGACGTCGAGCGCGTGATCGCCGCCGCTGCCAACACCCTTACCGGCGTCATGCGCTCCGGCGACAGCGTGAATATCTCCGGCTTCGGCATCTTCACAAGCAAGGTCCGCGACGCGCACCCCGGCAAGAACCCCGCTACCGGCGAGGTCATCACCGTCCCCGCTAAGCGCGTGGCCATCTTCAAGCCCGCAAAACAGCTCAAGGATGCCGTCAACAGCTGACGGCGCAGGGCCGTACCCACACAAAATATCCCACATTACGAGCCGGACGGCACACCGCCCTCCGGCTTGTTTTGTAAACTATATTTCCGTTGCGTTTTGAATATCGGCAAATATGCAAACACAGCCGGCGAAAAACATAACACGCTTTGCAGAAACACAACAAGTAACCCAAGACTCACTTTGCAAAATTTCTTACGAAAAGGAGAAACCTGACATGATCTACTTCGACAATGCCGCTACCACGCCGCCCGTTCCCGGCGCATTTGGTGCCGCCACACAGTGCGCCATCTTCGGCAACCCTTCCAGCGCCCACGCCGTTGGGCGCGAGGCTAAGGCCGAACTGGAATCTTGCCGTGCCATCATCGCCGACAAACTGAACTGCGAACCGGACGAGGTGTATTTTACCTCCGGTGCCACCGAAGCTTGCAACTGGATGGTCAGATGCCTCCGGCTGGAGACCGACGCCATCAACTACAACGGTACCGTTCACCACGCCGTTAGCGAGGCTGCCCGGTCATACCTCGTGCCCATCGCTACCCACGGCAAGCCCTCCGCCATCCTATCCCTCGTCAACAACGAAACCGGCCAGATAAGCAATGTGGACGCTTTCTGCCGCAACAACCGCCCCCACCGCATCGCCCTTGACGCCACCGCCGCCGTAGGCCACATCCCCGTGGACTTCAAGGCGCTGGGTGCGGACTACATGGCCTTCGGCGGCCACAAGTTCGGCTCCCTCAAGGGCATCGGTGCACTCATCGTCCGCCGCGGCTGTCCCATCGCCCCCATGATCTTCGGCGGCGCACAGGAGCGCGGTATGCGCGGCGGGACGGTCTCCGTCCCCCTTGTCAGCTCTATGGCCGCCGCCCTCACCTGGCGCTCCCTACACATGGAGGAAAACGAGAAAACTATCCGCGCCGTCGCTCAGGAACTTATCATTTCCCTTGGTTGCCACCGTGTGGATTTCGACATCAATCTGCCCGTCGGCAAAAGCAGCAAGGATTGCGCTCCCCACATCCTCTCCATCCGTTTCCCCGGTGTCTACGGCGCTGCCCTCGCCGCCGCCCTCAGCGTAAACGGCGTCATGGTGTCTACCGGCTCCGCCTGTTCCTCCGGCGACAACGCCGCCTCCGCCAACCTCATGGCCAGCGGCCTTACCGAGCAGCAGGCACTGGAGACCATCCGCTTCTCCTTCGACTGGTACAACACCACCGCCGAGGCATCCGAGGCCGCCGGCATCATCGCCGATATTGTCCCCACTCTCCGTCGCGGCTAAATCTTGAAAATTTTTTCAAATCCCTTGCACAAAATCCGCATTTGCCGGTAGACTATACTATGACAAAATTCTGTAAGGAGGACACCACCATGTCTATCAGACCTGAAAAGCTCAAACAGTACATCTCCCTCAAGGAAGCAGCCCTCACCCTGCGCCCCGACTTCGCCGTAGACTGCAACGATCCCAAGCCCGAAAGCGAAACCGCCACAGTCTCCGTCGTGCTCCATACGCCATTCATCGGTCTGGACAGAACCAAGACTGCCATCGCTTCCCTGTTCACATTCTGCGACACGTTCATTGTCGCCGACAGCGATGTGATCCACAATATCGTCCGCTTCACCTTTGGCGTGGACGGTATGCAGAAGGAGGAATGACCCCATGCTCGTCACCAACGTGATAAAGCGCGAATACCCCTTTACCGTCCGCCGCAAGCGGGACGGCGAGATTATGACCATGCTCATCACCGCCGAAAGCGAGTCCGCCGCCCGCCTCCTGCTCCCCGACACCGTGGAGATTTTAGAACCCCGCGAACCTCACAGGAAGGAGGAATGACCTGTGCCAAGATCAAGTAGGCCAGAAAGGACGCTTCTTGCCGCCACAGATTCCTACATCAAAAACTGCGCCGCCACCGGCGCTTCCCCCCGCACCGTCGAGGCGTACACCGCCACGCTGGAGAACTTCGTCAACTTCTTCATCGAGTCCAAAGAGAACTACGCCGACCCCTCCTACGCCACCATCCTTTTGTGGCGCGACAACCTGATCGACAGCGGCTGTAGCAACTACACCGTCGCCCTCTACGTCAACCGGCTCCGCACCTTTTTCGACTACGCCAGCGACCCCGAGTGCGGCGGCTGGTACGCCAATAATCCTGTCTCCCGCCGCCTGACGCCCGACACCCGCAAGACAGCCCGCCGCCCCTATGATGTGCTTCTCACCGACCAGCAGGTGATGAAGCTTTGGCGCAACGACAAGCCCGCCACCGCCAAGGCGAAAACATGGCCCCGGAATTACGCCATCGTCATCATGCTTCTGACCACCGAGCTCCGCAACGCCGAGATTCTGGACCTCACCCCGGCGGATCTCCACTGGGAGGACGGCGAGCTCTCCGTCGAGAGCGGCAAGGGCAGCAAGTTCCGCCGCATCGAGTTTCCCGACATCGCCCAGTCCGCCGTCCGTATCTATCTGGCCAGCGGCATCCGCCCGAAGGACCTTCCCGACACAGCGCCCCTGTTCGGCAACACCGCGCCCAAGGGTTCCTTCGGTCCCCGCACCGGCGATGAGAGCCGCGAGTGGCAGCGCGGCTCCCGCCAATGGCTCTCCACCCTTGTGGAATCCCACGTCAGGGCAGTCACCGGCGTTCCCGACATCCGCAGCCACGACCTGCGCCATGTAGGCGCCCGCATCGACCTCAACGCCGGTATGAAGCAGGAGGAGCTTCAGTCCAAGCTGGGTCACACCAATCCCAACGTCACCCAGCGCTATTCAGGCCGTCTGCTTTCCCGCACCGGCAAGCGCTCCGCCGCCCTCGTTCTCGAAGCCCGTGAGCGTCAGGCGGACATCAACGCCAACATTTTGGCCGGGAGGGTGCAAAATGCGTAAAGATTTGCCGCCCGCCATTGACGCGCCCGCCCGTTTGTGCTACAGTAAATGTGATGCAGCCCTCCCTTTACACACAGGCTGCGTCTCCCACTTTTCAAGCCCTCCCGCCGCCGAGTGTTACCCCCCCTTCACTCCCGGCGGGAGGCATCTTTCTGTTTCGCCCGTAAACGCCCTCTGCGGCGTTTCTTTTTTACCCGTCAAACTACCCTCCTGTTAAAGTAGAAAGCCCCCTGTGACGCTCTGTGCGCCGCAGGGGGCTTATTTTTATTTCTCCGGTCGTTTTTGTCCTATCGCCTTATGCGCTCCGAGGTCACTTTACGATCTCCCACGTGCCGCTTTTCCCGTCCGCGCTCCGCGTCACCTTCACGGTGTACGTTTCGGTTACGGTCGGATGTTCCGGCTCCTGCGGCTTCTCCGGCTCCACATATTCCAGCCCGCAGAACTCGCACAGCGCCTTGCAGTCCGCCACGGCGCAATCCTCCATGTGCTCATGGAACCACGCCGCGTCCTCCGGGTTGTCGTGGTACACGTGCTCCTGGTACACGGCGTAGGCTTTCGTGTCGTCCAGCTCGTGCAGGTCGCTCCGCGTCGCCGTCCGGCAGCCGTGGGGGTAGATGGCCTTCCGGTACTTCACCATCAGCTCTGCCAGCTTCTTCCCGTTGGCGCTGCTGGGGTGGTACATGGACAAAAATCCCTTTACCGTGCCGTGCCCGGTGGGGCCGTTGGTGCTGCCGTTGGTGTGGGACACATAGTGCACCTTTGCGCCCCACTTGTTGCTCTCCTTGATGGCGCGGTACATATAGTCCGGGCCGTACTCGTCGCTCATGGGCGTCCGGCGTGGGCCGCGCATGATGTCAAAGCCGCACCGCTCCAACATGGGCTGCAAAATGTCCAGAAACTCGTTGTTTTCGAGAGTTTCGTAACATTGCTGGCCATCAGGGCGCTTATAGCAGCACTGGTTGGCCATGTGGTACGCCGGGGACAGATAGATCTTCGGTTTCTCCGCAGGCGCGTCCTCGTCGCTCTCCTGATAATCCGGGTAGCCGAAGGTGTACGAGGACTTCACGCTGGCGTACTCCTTCTCGTACACGCCGCCGCCGTTGATCACCACGCCGCTCTGCGGGCTGGTGTTGCCCTCAATGGTGCGGAAGCCCTTGCCAACGATCTCCGTTACAATGCCCGTGTGATCGTCGCCGAAGAATACCTGTGCGCCCACCTTCGGCGTAGTGCCCAGCTGCCCCGCAGCCTTGAAGTACCGCTTCAGGTAGTACACGCCCGCGCCCAGACTGTCGTCCGGCAGGTTCTGCAGCCGCTTCGCCTCTGCTACGCCGAACGCCTGCACGTTCACCCACGCCACGAACGTGGTGCACCACGGGTACCCCTGCTTTTTCCCGTTGTAGAAATGGGGGATGGCGTCAATGTCCCGTGCGTACTTCGTGAAGTTCTTGTCCCCGGCGTTGGCGGTCTTGCTGTCGAGATAGTGTGTCTCCGGCGTGTCGTTGGAAGCCTTCTCAAGATAGCCCAGCTCCTCCCGGGCTATCTTGATGATCTTACTGGCGCCGTTCATACGGCCTCCTCCACCTTGTCCTTCAGCTGCTTCGTGATCTGATTAACGCCCGTCGCCGCCAGACCGCTGACGATACCCACAGCCGCGCTGGTGATGTAGTCCTGCGCGGGATAGTCGGGGATGATAAACATACCCACCACGCCCAGCACAAGGCCGCACACGCCCATGATGACCGGGATCCACTTGTCGTTCAGCCCGCTGGCCTTAACAGCCATGCCGATGAGGTAGCACACGACGGTGATCGCCGCCACACTCGCAATGCCCAAAGATGCAAAATCCATACTGTTCTTCCTTTCCGGCGTCAATGCGCCTGTCCTGTTTGTGTAAAACAAAATGGGACTGCTGCCGGTGTTCTCCACCGGCGCAGCCCCATTCGGCTTTCTGCCGCGGCCCCATTGCCGCGAGTATTTGTTTGTGCGGTTGTCTCTTACTTTGCTTCAGTCTCGCCGTACACGCTCTCGATCAGCGCACACAGGTCCGTGTACTGCTCGTCCGTGATGCGTCCCACGGCGAAAAACACGTCGCACTTCTGCTGCGCCTCCTCACGGGTCTTGTAGAACCGCTTGTTGATGAGCTTTGTCATAATGTTGTACATCGTCGTTCTCCTTTCTTAACCGATGGTCGCCATGTCGCTGTTGTAGATGGCTTCTACCGCTTCTCCAAGTTGCTGCGTCAACGTTTCTGCTTCCGAGATAAGCCCCGCAACAAGCTCTGCGCCGTTAACGTGCTCCACGCTGCCATTAATGACCCGCATGGTCTCTTCGCCGCCTGTGGCATCCACTGCGTAGCCCTCGCGTTCGCTTTCTTTGCACAGAATATAGCTGCCGTTTTCTGCGATTTTTACCGGGTTTGCCGCTTCACTGTAAAATGTCTCGCCGCCTGCATTTACCTTGTACACTCTTTCACCTCGCTTTCCAGCATCGCTAAAGCTTTTTCGTATTTATCTGCCTCCACATGCTGCCCTATGATTGCCGCCTGCTCCAGGCATATAGCCAGCAGCTCTGCGCATACATCGGTCAGCTTTTCAATGGTCTCCTGCAAGGGCATAGCGCCAGCCCTCCTTATCCGGGTAAAACCCAAATATGCTCTTAAAGTATTTCGCCGACTTTCGCACGACCTTGTGGCTATTCCCTCGGTTCATGTGCCCGCAATAGGATCCCCACACCGGCTGTACATCCGCAAGCGAGATTTTTCCGGCGTGTACCATTTTTCGGAGCTTTGGCAATTTCTTACGCAGACGCGCTGTGGCCTCGCGGCCCATCCGCATTTTTACGCCACCATCCGGCTTTGTGTGGTACCGACACTTGAGAAAAACAGACTTTCCTGCGGGCGATATGCCCGTTTTCTTTTCGTTCACCACAATACCGATTTCTGTTGCCTTGCGGCGTATTTCTGTTAAGCACGTTTCCAGATACGCCCGGCTTTCGTGCATAGCGTACCCGTCATCGTTATATCGTCCGTACCCTTTCAGCCGCAGTTTGTCCTTGCACAGGTGGTCGATGGGGGAAGCCAGCATCAGGGCGCACACCTGCGACACCTGGCTCCCCAGCCCCAGCCCATAGTCTCCGAAATCGCGGATAAAACGGTCCACCTCCGCCGCTGTGCGCGGATCGTGAAACAACCGCCTGTTCGCTTCAAACAGTGGCTTGTGCGGCGCGGTATCGAAGAACTTGTGAAAATCGTACCGCAGCACATAGCCGCCTCTCCTTGCTTGCCGGGAGACATGCTTCTTGTACCGCCGCAGGGCGCGATCCATCCCTCTCCCCTTTAAGCTGGCGGAGTTGTCGTAGATAAACGTCGCTTGATACACCGGCACCAGCGCATAGTCGCACAGGCACTTCTGCACCACCCGCTCCGTGATATGCACGGCTCGAATGTGCCGCGCCTTTCCGCGTTCATATACCGTAAACTCATGAAACCCTTTATGCCGAAACGTCCCGTCCATAAGTTCTGTGTGGATGTCTGCCACCCGCACCAGCATGTTATTCATAAGGCTCTGTGTACTGGACTTCCACTTTACGCCCCTGCAGCACTTCTTTGCGGATTCCCACAAGTGCATAAAGCTGAAAACGTCCTCAAAATTCCCGCAGGCCCTGCTGCGGTCCATCGCTTTGCGCTCCCGTGCGGCTTTGCGCCGCAGGTAGCGGCCCTCTCGTCTCTCTTTGTTGGTCAATATGCGCCTCCGTGCAGTCTTATTGTCGGGTGCGGGTTCTAACTGCGTAGCCGCCGCCATGAAACCGGGTTTCCGCACATTCACCGGCCATGCAAGCGCCCGCCACTCGGTGGCGGACGGGCCTTTTCGGCCAGCGTCCGGCGGCGTATCATCGGACGCGAGTTCAATGGGCAAAGCGCTCCTTCGCTCAAAGCATCGTTTTCAGCTATACCGCCTACTAAGTCCTGCCTGTGCCGAGCGAATCCGGGGACAACCCCATACGAGTTGCTGGCGTTGTTGTTGTTGACGCTGCCGCTGGAGTTGACAATCAAGAAGTTCGTCGAGTTGCCGGTGTTCGCGTCACGCAGCCACCAAACCACCGCCGAGCCGCCAGACCGTTCCGCCAGCGCAGATATACAGCGCTTTCCCTATATAACGGCTTATGTTAAGCCCTTATACCGTTCTCTGTCGCTTTTCCGCACCTTGCCGATCAGTTTCGCCTCCGCGCTGATCAGCTCTCCGTGCTTCTGCATGGCGTGCGGTACCCACTTATACCTCTCCTCTCCGCTCAACAGTTCCTCGTACAGATCCTCCAGATCGTCGGCAAGGTTCTGCAGCACCACATTCGCCCTCCCAAGATAGTCGGCGCGTATCTGCGCCTCATGCTGGTTGTGCACATAGGTGTTGTTGGCCGCCTTTACGGAGTGCAGTACCTCTCGTGCCTCCTCATAAATAGGCCCCAGCAGGAAAAATTGCAGACGCTTCGGGCATTTCTTGACGACCGTAAGCGTATGCTGCTTCAGTTCCCGCGCCGTCTGGATGAATTGCATAGAGGATTCGCCCTGCTTGCTTTTTGGTACGGACATACGTTTCCTTTCCGCCATCCGCCCCATCTAAGGGGCGGATGGGCATTGATAATAGATTAAAATGCGAAGCCGGGGACAACCCCAGACGAGTAGCCGGCGGCGTAGTAGGTGCTGACGCTGCCGCTGGAGCTGACAACCAAGAAGACCGTCGAGTCGCCGGTGTACGCGCCACGCAGCCACCAAACCACCGCCGAGCCGGAGGCGTTGTTCTTTACCTTGCTGTTTCCTGCGGCGTACCAGTTGTAGCCGCTGGAGCCGATGTCGTTCTGGCTGTGCAGCGAGAGTATGTCCTCCGTGGGAGTTGTCCCCTTGTTGTTCGTCAGGCTGCGCGTCATCAACACATCGCGCCATGCCTCCGGTATGCTTGCCAGCAGTTCCGGCATCGTGGTGCTCCGCATCCGCGACGCCTCCCAGCCGCCGACGTTCGTGTTGCCTGTGTTCATCTGTGCGCTGGTCACGATAGTCACGGTGTCAAACGTCATGCCGCATTTTCCGGTGGCGGTTTCCTCGCCGTAAGCGCTGGTGTCTGCCAGATCGTCCGTGTTGAAGCTGATCAGCCGCGCCTGTACCGTTGTGCCGTTGATAGAGAAGTCCATGACATCTCCCACGGTCAGCTTCCGGCTGTCCGCCCCGAAGTCCAGATACACCGTAGATGTCGTGCGCAGGATCTCCGCATTGTCAGAGATGGCTTCGCCGTACAGATGCATCAGTTCCGGTGTCGCACCGTCCAGGCCATCCGTATACGTCACGCCGCTGGTAGGGCTTATATTCGCCACAGGCCGCAGCGGCAGCATGAGCGTAGGCGGCAGTGCTACTTGCTTCGTTAAGCTCGACTTGCCATCCTTTTCGGCTGTAATATTCCACACCCCCGACTTGCCCAGCGTCAGTTCCACCTTCCCTGTAGCATCTGCTGCGGCGGTCACGGTACTGCTTCCGTTTACCGCAGTTACCGTCGCACCGCTAACTGTATACACTAACGTTTTAGCACCCCCCCCCCGCAATTATTGCTCTACCGATAATTGTGCTCATACGCTCCTCCTTACTCCGCTTCCTCCGCCGCTTCCTCCGCCGGAGTATTCAGCTTTTCCAGATACGCCGCCAGATATGCCTCCGGACTGGCCTGTTCGCCCACGATGCTCTTGGCTGTCCGCAGGGTGTTGATCTCCGTGATGTACCCATCGTCCCCCACGCAGAGTACCGTATCGTTCTCGTACTTGAAATTCTTGATAGCCTTGGCTACCCGCTCGTCCTTGCAGATCTCTCCTGCCTTTACGATATAGCCTGTGTACATGGTTTTGTCCTCCTTTTAATCAAGCTGTATATGGGGTTCCATCAAGGGAAATCCACTTCTGCTCAGTTGTGTTGTAAAGGTACGCATCTACCTCGTCGGCATAGCCCGTTTCTTTCCCTAAAAACGTATCTTTAATTTTGAATGATATTTTGGCATCCTTAGAATTTATAATTCTGAAAGATTTACTACCTTCCTGTAAAAGAAGTTTGCCGTTTTCAAGGGGATACTGATAGGGAGCTTTCCATCCTTTTCTTGAAGTATCTACATTTGATACCTCGATTGCATACATATTATTCTGTGTTGCTCCAGCTATGAAATTTATTCTTACATTTTGATGTGTATAATTGAATACTACATCCAACGTTCCAGAGGTCTCCCCTATCGTAACTTTAATTAAAACAGGATAATACATTGCTGAGCTACTGATAGGGCCGAAACCGAATAAGTATCTCTCATTCTCAACCTCTATTGAATTGGCATGTCTATACTCAAAGTTTTTATAGTCACTGTCACTTGCAGAAAAAGATGAGGTAAACGGAAATGACTCATACGTATAGTCTTCTAAATCAAACCTAATACCCGAAGGGGAGTAGGCGGGGTTCAATACAAGATAAGCGTATTTGCCATTTACAAACATTTGAACTGAAGAATCACCAGAAGAAATATTAGGGGATATAGAAGACGTAAACACTTTAGTGCTTGTTTCATACGTTTCTATATTGAATGTATACACAGTAGCTGAATTGCCCGAACTTGATGCACTTCCAAATACATAAATTGTATTGTTGTAAAAAGCAGTTGACCCTCGTGATGTTGCACCAGAACCAGAATATGAACCAGGAAATGGATGAGTAGTCCACATATCAGTTTCTGTATCATAAATTCTAACAGTACTTGTATTGGCACTTTGCTGTGGGGTTCCACCAAGGAAATACATTTTATTTCCGACTACACACCACGCCGGAAATTTCCAAATTGTTGGCATTTGTACAGAATTCAAACTGGTAATCTTTGTTTCCAAATCTGTTACATTGAATATACTAAAGTTTTCGTTTATGGCCGTGTACATTTTTCCATTACAAATTCTACCAGAAGGAACATTGAAAATCACATGACCTGCCAACGGGGATAAATCATCTTGAGAAAAGTATTCAACAAACTCCCCGACCTGTACTGCTACATCGTCAGTACTTTCTACCGTGTCGGGCTTCCCTTGCATCCGTACCCACAACTTACTTGTATCAGTCGGCGGAGTGAGACCATAGGCTATGTTCAGTTCTCCTCCGCCGCCAGCGGATAGTATGCCCTTGCCCACAATGGCGCTCATCACGACACCTCCTTCACGTCGTACACCGTCACCTGAACGATCAGGTCAGCGGTGGGCTTTTCGCCCACAGCGTAGGCGGTGAATGTCCCGTTGTTGTTGGCGATGTAGATAGCGTTGGTGCCGTCGTCCAGCATCTGCTGTATCGCCGTTGCGTCTGCCTGAATGTCCGCCTGACTGGTGGCCGTGCCGCCTGTGATGGTCACGCCCTGGGTGTAGGGGCTTGCGCTCCCTGTCCAGCTTGCCGCCGCCAGCGTCAGCGATAGCTTGTCCGTTATGTCCTGCTTGTCCGGGAACCCTGCGCTCATCTCCTCCACCTCGTTGCACAGCGCGTTCAGGTTCTCCGCGTTCAGTGCAGGCGGCGCATCGTTGTTCCATCCGGGGTTCGTGTAACCTGCCATATCGTCCCTCGCTCCTTTCGTCCGTCAATTTTTTGCTACGGTCCACAGGGTGTCGCCCTGCCGTATCAGTATCTGTGCGCCCTCCGCGCTCCCGGTCTCAGCCCACGGCACCGCGCAGATCAGCGCCTGCTGCCGCGTGTTGTCCTGCGTCTCGCAGGTGATCTCCGCGTTGACAAATACCCGCAGCACCTCGCCCTTTCGGTTTTTCAGGAATAAGGTGTTCTGCGTCAGCGCCAGAGCAAACAGCGCGTCCCGCTTCGCCAGCGTGTCGCTGTACTCCGCATTGGCGCCCACCTCGCCGATATAGCCGCTCAGCTCGCCGCTTTGGTACAGCTGCGGCACCATTTGCACCGTGGGGTATCGGGTGAAGTTTCCCAGCAGCGTCGGTCGGTTGTTGTTGCTCACCGTCCCGCTCTCCACGTTCAGGCTGAACCGGAATAGCTCCTCCACCCGGTATACGTTGTCGCCGTCCTCCGCGCAGGAGAGTATCGTCCAGTCCCACAAGCGCACCGTCACCGGCTGGCTGGGCAGCGCCGTGGTCACAAAGGATCTCTCCCCCACGCCGAATACGTAGTAGGTGTACGTTCCCTGCGAGGCCGCCGCGCAGTCGATCACGCTGCGCTCCGCGTACCCTACGTCCGCCACGTGCACCAGCGACGCTGCGCCCTCCTCTCTGCGGTATACGGCCCAGCCCGTCAGCGGCTCCTCCGCCACGATGTTGCCGCCCCGCAGGTCTGTGGCGAAGTCCGCCAGCAGCAGCGTCCTGTCGCCGAACTCCGGTGTGTACCCCGCTGCGCTCATCAGTGCCGCCACCACCGTGTCCGTCAACTCGCCCTCCTCTATCCACAGGTAGTCGCACACCTGTGCGCCAACCAGTTTCACGTTCACCACGGTCATGTCCGCCATCACCGCGTCCGCCATGTATTTCAGCACCGAGAATTGGCTGGCCCGGGGGAATAGCCGCACCGACGGTTTCAGACTCTCCGCCGGGAATAGTCCCCGCTCATACCGCCGCCGCACATACAGCTTTCCGCCCGTCAGCGCCACCGTCAGCTCATCCTCCGGGGCAAAGGCAGCGTTCACCCGGCCTATCTCCGCGCCGCCCTGCATAGCCCGCACCGCCGTTGTGCTCACCGTCACCGTCAGCGACTTTCCGTCCGCGCCGGTCAGGTTGAATAGCGTCGCCGGCAGCGCCTTGACCGTTCCCTTCCATACGATGCTTATGGGCGTCGTCAGCGCCATCGCTTCGCCCGTCACCGTGTCCCATGTCACCGTGGATCCGGTGCTCAGGTTCAGCTCCCCGTTTCGGATGGTGTATTCGCCCTCCGCCGTGCCCGGTATGTCGTAGGCGCCCGGCCACGACACCAGCACGCCGCTCTGCTTCCGCTTTACGCACGTCACCACCGCGCCGGTATAATTGCTGGCGCTGTATTGCACCGCGAACTGTACCCAGCCCGTGTCTGCCACCACGCCGTTGCTGGTCTCCACCCGGCACCGCACGGCGTATTCCTGCCCGGTGAATAAGCCGTCGTAGTAAAACGCCACCTGTGCCGTCGCCACGTTGCCCGTGTCGTACAGCACGTCCTCCGTGTCCATTGCCGGTGCAATCTGCCACCGCGCCCAAATAATGGGGTCGCCCTGCGCCTGCGAATAGCTGGCCGTCCACGTCATCTCCTTCGCCGCCACCGGCTTCGTAAAGTCGTTGATGGTCAGCACCGGTGCGCTCCGGCACACGAATACCGATGCGCTCTGCTGCGTCACGCTGTCTGCGTCTGTCCACCACTGGGTGATGAGCAGCTTGTAGCTGTTTCCGTTGGTGATTCCCGCCGCAGCCAGCGCCGCCGCCGTGATCGTGTAGCTGAAAAACACCACATCGCCCTTGGCGTTTCGCCCGTAAAAGGGGCAGTTGTCCGTCCGTTTTCCCGAGTCGTACAGCTGTGCGCTCTCCGCCGTGTTGGCCAGAATTTTTATCTCAAACGCCGTCATGGCGTTCTGTCCGTCCACCTGCCAGGTCACGGTCATGTTTTGGCTTGCGTCCACCGTCCCGTTGCCCAGCGCTCCCAGCGTGGAGGGCGTGATATTTGTCGGCATAAAAAGTGCCATATCGTCCTTCCCTCCTTCCGTTTATGTCTTTGTCTCCGTTTTCAGCGGCCACACCGTCACCGTCGCCACCGGGAAGTCCGCCACGCTGGTGGCGGATATGGTCATCTGTCCCTCTCCCGTCAGCGGGCGGGAAAAGCCTGTCACCAGGTGCCGTTCCGTGGGGCTCCCCTGCTTATCCCGGCGCACCAGCGTCACAAGCTCGTTCTCCTTGATGTGAAAGATCTGGCCGCAGCTGATGTCCACGCTCTTCTGCAGCACCGTGGAGCGCTTCAGCTCCCACTCTGCCCTGTCCCGGCACATGGTCTCCGTTGCGTAGCCGTCCTCCTCTGTCCACACCGTCTTTCGGCCTATCAGCTGTACGTTGGTGTCGCTCATGGGGTCGTTGTTGGTGGCTCTCGCCCCCGGCTGGCTGTTGTCGTCCAGCGCCGCCCCCAGCACGATGTAGTCGTTGTACACCTCGGTGTTTTGCGCCGTGTATGTCATGCCCAGCAGCGTCGCCTCCCCCATCGAAAAGGCGTAGCTGACGGGCTTTTCACTGTCCAGCAGGTCGTCCTGACTTGGGTCTATCCGCAGCCGCCCCGTGGCGTCGTAGCCGATCCATGCGTTCAGCATCTCCGCAAAGCCCAGTATCACCTCCGCGTATGTGCCGCTTCCCGGATCCACCTCCAACGTGTACGGCGCGTCCACCAAATTTACTTCGGTTCCGTCCGTCAGTTTCTGCTTCTTGCCGTTGTAATACTCCGTGTACACCGGGGGGATGGGGTCTACCTTCCGCCCGTTTCCCTTGTCGTCCTGCAGCAGGGCGTTGATCTGCTGAAAGATGTTCACGTTCAGCTTTCCCTTATAGGTGCCCTCCAGCTTGCCCCACAGCGTCCCGTCCAGATTGGCCCACTTGTCTACCAGCTCGTACTGCATCAGCCGCCGTCCCGGCTCCACCGTTTCCTGCGGACTCTGTATCAGGAAAACGCCCTGCTGTATGTAGTAGTCCTCGCCGTTTGGCAGCACCAGACCCTCGTCCAGCGCGATCTCCTGCCCGAACCACAGGTGGTTTACGTTGTAGTCGAACGCGCCGTCCACGTTCCCCAGCGTCACACTGGCCGTTCGCCTCACGCCGTTTTGCAAATTTACCGTCAGCGCCCCGTCGGCAACAAAGGCGCCGCTGTGCTTATTTCGCGGGTTATTGTCCACGAAGAACGCCGTGCTCCCGTCCGGGTTCAGAAAGCGCAGCCGGCACAGCTTCTGAAACCGGCCCTTCAGCGCTCTCAGGTACGCCAGATATTTCTCCTGCTCCGTCATGGCACGTGCCCTCCGTTCAGCTGCGCTTACGCTTCTTCCTGTCCTCCGCCGCCGTCAGCGCGTCGCACTCCTCGTCCGTGGCCGCCCTGATCTTCCGTATGTCCGGGTTTCCCTTGCGGTACTGGCTCTCGCGGGTGATGTAGTACCGTCCCGTGATGCCCGTTATCGGTATCTCTCTGCCGCTTTTCATCACCAGAATGTGCCGCGTCTTTTTCGCCATAGTCCAGCCGTCCTTTCTCACATATTCCGTCCGTCCGCATACATGAAAACCATGTGGTTCCCAGCGTTCTTCCCCTCGCCGAATACCAGCACCACCACCTGCGCCCCCACCGGGGCCGCCGCCATCGTGCTCACATAGGGGAGAAAACTCTCCGTTTCGTCAAAGGGTCGTTTTACGCCGATTTTCCCGTCTGCCGCCGCGGTCGTCACCTGCGCCCGGTACTGCCGCACCATATCCGTCTGCGTCTCCCGCACCCGCCGCACATAAAAGTTGTCCCACAACCGCTTTGCCAGCTCCGCCAGCGTCTTTGCGTTCTCGTCCATGCTCTTATCCTCCGTAGGGCTTCACGTTGTGCGCCATCCGGCACATCTGCGCCACCGTCAGGTGCTCCGCCTGCTGCTCCGTCAGCGTGATGCCCTTCACGTTATAGGTGGGCCCGCTGTGGTCGCTGTAGCTGCGGTTATCGCTGCTCCCCGCCACGCTGCGGCTCACCGGCGTCTCGCCGTACAATCCGCCCAGCTCGTTCACCCTGGCCCGGAACCGCGCATCCGCCGACGGCTTCAGCATCTTCGCCGTCACGTCGGGCGGCAGCACCATCTCGTCGTCCACCGTGGCCTTTATGCCGCCAAGTCCGTGCAGCACACCACCGCTGTCGTACTTTTTCTTCCGTCCCCCGCTGACGGCGCCGATAATGCTTCCTGACACGATGCTCTTCCGGTTTGACTTTCCACTGTTCGGCAAAGAAATGTTGTTCTTGCCCATGCTGATGGCATCCGAAAGGTTCCCCGTCGGTTTATTGGATACGCTGGCTTTCTCAGACTTGGTGGATTTCCGCACGCCGGTCAGGTTGCCGACCTTTACCTCGGTGTATCCCGACGCATTGCCGGTCGCGTTCCGTTTGACCTCTACCGGCGTACCGCCCGCCGTGATCGTCACGCCTGCCGCAGCCGCCTTTGCCGCCAGCACCCCGTTGGCCCATTCCCACCAGTTCTGCACGCTCTGATCCAGCAGGACTTCCTCTTGAGCCACCGTTTCACCCAGCGCGTTGATGTATTCCTCCAGTGCGTCAATTTTCAGCTGGTACGCCGCCTCGATGGCCTTTTTCCTCGCCTCCAGTTCCTCAATGGCGAGGTCCAGCTCCATCTCCCGCTCATAGTCCCGCAGGTCCTTCTTCGCGTCCGCAAGGTCCTCCTCGGCCTTCTTCACCTTCTCCGGGTCCGCGATCCACTCCCACTGCCCGGACTCGGCGTTGTACATCCGCACCGTGCGCTCGTTCCGGGCGTTCAGCAGCGCGTCCTGCTTCCGCATGACCTCCAGCCGCAGCTCCTCCAGCTTCTCGGCCCGGTCTATCTCCTCGTTCTGCTTCTTCAGCGCATCGATCTGCGCGTCTATGGCCGCCAACTCTGCGTCCCGCTGCTTTTCCAGCGCATCGATCTCGTCCTGATACTTCTTTTTCGCCGCGCTGCTGCCGGAACCGCCGGAACCGCCGCCGCTATAACCTCCTGTGTTTCCGGTGGTGTTGTTCCATCCGCCGCTGGGCGCCGTGCCCGTCAGTTTTCCCCACGCCTTGTTCGTCAGGTAGGATTGGGCTTCCTCCAGCGTCTTGAACTTTTTGTTGGAGACCAGCACCATCGCCTGCTGGTAGATCCGCCCTGCGTTCAACAGGTTGCCGTATGCCTGGGTGGTATATCCGATGGTGGCCGCCAGCGTCCGAAGCGCACTGATCTGCTGGCTGAAATTCAGCTTTGTGTTGCTTGCCGTGATCTGTGCCGCCACCAGGTCGTACAGCGCTTTACCCGTATACCCTGCCTGCTGCGCCTCGGAGATCAGTTTGTTTACGTAGTCCTGCGTGGCCTTTTGCGTCACGCCCAGGATCTCCTGCACCCTGTCATAGGCAGCCACCAACTGCCGCTGTTCCTCCGATACTGCAAAGCCATAGTTGATCGCCTTGCGTATCGTTTCTACTTCTTCCTCGCGGCCCTCCTGCAGCTTCGACAGGGAGTAGTAATACTCCTCCTGCGTCTTAGTGCCCGCCTCCATCTGGTCCTGCACCAGTTTCAGCGATGCCTTGTACCGCGCCAGCGATTCCACGTCCGCCTGCACCATCTGTATGGGGGTAACGCCCATGCCGTTGCCCACACTGTCGCCGCCGCCAACGTATACCTCGGCTCCGGTGCCGTGCAGCTCGTTCCATGCGTCCCACGCCTCAGATTCTGCGTCCCGTACCGCCTTCTCCTGCTCCTCGCGGATCGCCCGCAGCACCTCCAGCCGCTTTTCTTCCGCCTCCGTCAGCTCTCCGGTCTTGCTTATGAGCGTGTCGTACTCGTCCTCGGTCTCGCCCAGCGCACTCTGTGCCGTTTCAACACCCTTCAGCGCTTTTTCATAGGCTCGCGCCTTTTCCGTGCTCAGGCTGATCGCCACGGCCAGCGCCGCAAAGATCGCCGCACCGATGCCCAGTTTCGGCAGCATTGCCAGCAGGCCCTTCATCTGCCCGGTGAGCTGCGTGATCGCCATAGCGTTGCCGCCTATGGCGGAGGTCAGCGTTCCGAAGAATGTCCCCACGCCGCTGTTCATCAGCGCCGTAAAGCCCTTGTTCGCCAGCGTCAGCACACCCACCAGCAGCCCCAGCTGTATCACCAGTCGTCCGGTGTCGCTGTCCAAAAACTCCACCAGCGCGATCACCTGGTCCAGTGCGCCCTTGATGGTGTCCGTCTCCACCAGGTGGCTGATGAACTCCGTCCACTTGTTGTGCAGTATCTCGGTCTTACGGGTCCAGCTGTCCAGCGCGTTTTCCACTTCCTTGTCCGCGCTGCCCACCGCGTCGGCGTAGTCCCCCAGCATGGACTCGTACATATCCCAGTTCTGGATCAGCGCCAGCAGCTGCGAGGTACGCAGCTTTCCGCCGATGTCGCTGACCATCTCCATCAGCTGCTGCTCCGTCAGAAATCCGTCCTTCATGCTCTGGGACAGACCGGCAATGGCTTTCATGGGGTTAATGACATCGCCGGATGCCTGCGCCGCGTCGTAGGCGTCCTTGGCATAGAGCTTGATGACATCCCGCAATCCGGCGATCTCGCCGGTGGTCCACGTCACGCCCTCATCGATTTCCGTCTTGGTATCGCCGATGATATTCAGGAAAAGCGCCCGCAGCGCGGTGGCGGCCTCTGTGCCGGACCGCTGCGTCACAGCGGTGATCGTGCCGATAGCCGCCGTCAGTTCATCTGCGCCCACATGGGCCTGTGCCGCAATAGGCGCCACCTTGCCCAAGCCTTCTGCAATTTTTTCTATTGACGTTGCGTAATTGTTATCAATTTCATTTGCTCCATCGAGAACCTTCGTCAGCTGCTCGATGCTGCCCTGATACTTGTACGCCGCGTCCATAGAGAGCAAAAACTGCTGTGCGGTCTCTGCGTCCGTGTCGCCCACGATCTGCGTCTTGGTGGCCAGCTCCGCCAGCGCGGACGCCTGCTCGCCGTAGCCTGCGCGGCTGAAGTTTGCCACGCTGTTCAGGTACTCGTCCGCCGCCACGCCGTAGGCGCTGGCGGTGTCGTATGCCTGCTTCTCGATCCTGTTCAGTTCCTCCGTGGTCGCGCCGGTGACTTTGCGTATCGTCACCATCTCGTCGTCCACGTCCTTCATGGTCTCCAGCGCTTCCGTGAAGCTGCGCTTTAACCCGGCAATGGCGTTGCCCATCACCTGCCACAGCGCCATCTTTCCGGCCACGCGCACAAAGCTGTCGCCCATCAGGTCGGCAAAGCCGCTGCTCTCCTTGGCCGCCGTCCCCACGCTCCTGACCGACTGCGCCGCATTTTTCGTACTCTGCTGCACCTTCCCGCTGGCGTCCAAATATGCTTTTTCAAATACCGCCGCGCTCTCCTTGGCGCTCTTGCCGCTCAGTCCGCTTACGCCGGTCAGGTCCTCTATGCGGCTCTGCATGGCGGTCGGCGCGTAGGTGCTGCTCTGCTGCGCCGCATAGGCGCGGTAGGCATCCTTGGCCGCCCGCACCTGTGCCGCCGCCCTCTCCGCCGCCTTGGCCTGCGCCGTAAAGTTCTGCGTCACCTTCTTGCTGGTGATCTCCATCTCGCCGCTCTGCATATTCAGCGATTTGGACACCTGCACCACTTCGCCCACCTGGCGGCTGTAGTCCGCCACGGACCGGCGCAGCTCGCCCTCCGGGCTGAAGGTCTCCGTCAGCTTCTGCAAACTCTGCCGTGTGGCGTTTATCTGTACATCGGCGTTCTGCGTATTCACGCCCAAAGTCACCGGGCTGCTCTGCAGCTTCGCTATCTCTCCCTTGAGCTGCGAAAAATCAGGTACAGCCGTTACTTTGAAAATCGCCATACGCTACCTCCAATCGTCCTCTTCCCGTATCATCCCGGTATCTTCCGCCAGCTCCAGCGTGGGGTCCGCTCCGTTCATGGCCCGCACCAGTGTTTCTTCCGCCCTGCCGTCCAGCATCTCCTCCACGAAGTTGCGGAAAAAGGGTCTGTTCTTTGGCCGTCTGCCCCAGTTGTACGCGGGGTCGTTTTTCTCGATCCGGTTCACCAGGTCGTCCCCGTCCACATGGGGGGTTATGGGTTCTCCGTTGCCGTCCGTTGCGCCGCTGGGGTGATACAGCAGCGTCAGATTCATGCCGCCGTCCCGCTCATCCGAATACACCGTGGCGCTGGCGTTCATGTCCGCCAATCCCTTCGTGCCCCGCCGGCGCACATACTCCTCCGGCACCAGCTTGTCGTATACGTCCTCTACCACGTGCTCCCGCAAGCACTGCCGCATTTCCTCCGCCAGTGCGGGGCGCGATGCGCGAAAGGCATCCTTCACCTGCTTTTCCAGCGCGGCCATGTCCTGTTCAAACCCGCTGAACTGCCCCACCAGCTTTGCCATGTCCCGCGCCTCCCCTCTCTCGCATACGCCAATGCGCTGTCTTGCTTCAGCGCACTCGCGTCTGCCCCCTCCCCCGCCTTGCGGCAGGGGAGGGGATTTTTTGTTGTCGTCAGGCTTCCTTCACGCTCACAGCGCACTGGTCGGTAAACGTGGTGCCTTCGTACACGAAGGTAACTGTCATGTCGCAGTCGCCAGCAGTGGCCCCTGCGGAGATCAGTCCGCTTGCGTTCACGGTGGTGCCGCTGGGTGCGCCGTTCAGGCTGTAGGCGCACTTGGCAGGATCCAGCACCGCCAGCTGGCCGTTTTCCAGCACCGCCTGGGGCTTCACCTGCACCGTGCCGCTGACGGGGACGTTGATAACGCCGCCGATGGCGGTCACGATGCCCGTCACCACCTCCGCGCCGTTGTCCGGCACGTACACGTACCAGCCCAGGGTGCCGCCGGCGCAGTCCTCGCACTTGTCAGAGATCACGCTCTCATCCGTGCTCAGTGCGCGCCCCACGATCTGCGTGGTGTCGTAGTTGCTCTGGCTTCCGGTCACGGTGGCGGTGTCCGCCTGCAGCTTCAGCGGTACGTTGATGTACAGCCAGCCCTGGCGGGTGCCCTCGTTGGTCTTGGCGTTTACGTTGCCGTACACCGCCAGCTGGGCGGTGAAAAGGCCCACCTTGCCGTTCATGCCGGTGGTCAGCTTGCCGCACATGGCGCTGAGCTTGTTCACGAAGTACCACACCTTGTATTCGGTGCCGCTTACCGCGGTAAAGCCGCTGATGGTGCCGTCCGCCGCGATCTCATAGGCGATGCCGCCCTGCTGGATGCCGGAAGCCTTCTTGGTCTCCTGCACATAGGCGTAGGGCTTTGCCATCGCGTACTGTGCCACAGGGGCGCCGTCGGTCACGTCCACCTTCAGCACGGTGCTGTTCGCCTTCACCACCTGGCACACCGGGGCCACAGCGTTGTAGGTCACAGCGCCGCCCACGCCGGCCATCTTCGTCCGCAGGTCGAAGTTGGCCTGGGTGAAGTTCACCTGGATGTCCGGGTCGCTCTCGATGATGGTGGCAATGCCGTTATTCAATCCGGCACGCAGGGGATCCGCGTTCACCGTCACGGTGATGTTGCCCTCCTGGAACTTGTTGCTGCTCAGCAGGACCTGACCCGTTTCCATGTCGGCGAACTGCGCGGCGCAGATGCCGCGGGTATACAGTCTCGGATCGGTAAAAGTAATCATTCTGCTTTCACTCCTTTTTGATATAAAAAATGGAGGCAAAGCCCCGGTTTCCCGTTGGCTTCGCCCCACTTGGCGTTCCGCCCTGCCCGCTTGCAGGGCCTATTCCCTTCTCTATGCCTGTCCCATGCCCCGTGTCGATTCCTCCACGGGCCGCAGTGCCGTGTTTCCGTCGCTCACCCGGTCATAAAACAGGCTCGGCCACGGGTTGCCCCGTTTCCACTGTGTTCCTCTCGCCTCCGCGATGGTGCAGGTCATGTACCCCAATATCCGCTGCCACGTTTTTGCTTTCGTTTGCAGCTTCAGCAGTGGCCACGACTCTATTTCCGTCTCCTCCGCGTGTTCCAGCGCGGCCACCGTCGCCACCCGTTCCCACGCATCTCCGCTCAGTTTTGCGCCGCCGTTCATCTCCGCCAGCTCCCGCTGCGCTTCCACCAGCTCCGGGTTGGCCTCCGGCGGCGTCAGCTCAATTCCGTTCTGTGCGGCGATGATCTCCCGCAGGTACTGGAACTGCACCGGCGTAATGCGCCACAGCTCCTCTCCGTGCAGCACGAACTCCACCGCCGTCAACCGGCTGGGGTCTTTCGTGTCCACCTTGCAGCGAAACGCCTTCAAGCGCTCGTCCAACGGCTTTCCTCTCCCCAGCCGCAGGGAGAGCGCCAGCATCAAAAGCGCCCTTGACAGCAGCCCCACTGTCTCCTCTCCGCGCCCCATCGCGTCGTACTCCATCTTGTAGTAGGCCGCCAGCAGCGGCATCACAGCATACGCCACAGGGAGGCTCTGCTGCACGATGTCAATGCCCGGTCGCGCCAACTCGAATGTCTCCATCTCCTCCACAAGGATGGGGTACAGCGTCAGTCCCTCCGCCTGTACTTCCTCGTACCTGCGGCAGGCCCTTTCTATGCTCTGTGAGATCGGCATATCAGCTCTTTTCCTCCCTCACGAAACACCTTTACGATAATAGCCTTGACTTCATTTCCCGGCTCCAACACCTTTTCCAGCCCCCTACACCGACAAACTGTTTTCCACTTTTCATTCATAGCAAACGTAACCAGTTTGCCACAGTCCGGACAAGACGCCGTCTTATAGAAAATTACTCTGTTCATAATTTCTATACTCCTTATTGATTATGCAGTTTTCTTATAAATGGATTCCCGCCTGTACCAGCAGCGCCGTCACCGCGCCGCCCAGTACCAGCCACACCAGTTTCTCTACCACGTCGTTCCACCGCTTCGCCGGCAGGTTCGTCAGGCTCTTTACGTCCTTCTTGACCTCCGACAGGTCATCCCGCATATCCTTCTGTTCCCGGGTCATCAGCGCCACCGAGGTCGCCAGTTCGTTCAGGGCTTTCTGCTCCTCTGCCAGCTCGTTTATGCGGTGCGTGTTGCTTTTGCTCCGCTGTTCCACCTCCGTCAGCCGGTGGTCAAAAGTCACTTCATCCATCTGCGCCGTCCTCCGTTCTTTCAGAATGTAGTCACGACGCTTTCCTCGTCGCTGTCCGCCCACGCAAGGCTCATGTGTACGCGCCGCCCCACGTTCATGCCCTGGTCGTATATGGCATGGGATCCGTTGTCCGTATGTGCCCCTCTGTCAAAGGTCATCACACCGGCTCCGCCTATGTTCACGCCGTTCAGTGCTTCAATGATGCACTGCTCCATGTCATAGCTGCGGGAGTAATCGTCCGTCCGCGTGGTGGTCTCGTGTCCGTAGTTGCACAGTATGTCGAAGTATATTCCTACCGCCGCCGTAAAGGGTGTCTTTGGGATCACCCGCCCGATGTACACCTTTACCACCGTCTGCGCCATGCTCTGCGCCTGTCCCCAGTATTCCAGCGGGAATAGCCTGTACCCCTTGGGGTGCTTTGCCTTCTGCTCCTCCGTGTCCACTGCCGGCGACTCACCGTCAAACACAATGCTCAGCTTCTCCTCCGCCGTGGGCAGCGGCTGGGCCAGTGGGTTCGCCCCGTCGCAGCAGATGTACTTCATCAGCCGCACCCGGGGTCTTGCGTTGTCGTCCACGGGCGTGTACCCGTTCCTGTCCGGCAGGTCCAGCAGGTAGTTCACGATCTTTTTCGGTATCTTCTCCGCACCCTTAAAGGTGCCGTAACCGGTTTCCACGCGCTCAAATGGATAGTAGGGGCTGTCGAAATCTGTGTTCACGCCCTCACCCCGCTTTCCGTTTTCTTAATTGTTTCACATGAAACATTGTATTTTTCGTTGCGTTTTTGATATTTTTGCAACTTTTATTTCCGTTGCGTTTTGAATATTATTTTGTTCCATTCTGCACCTGCTCCGCCAGCTCCACCAGCTCCTTCATGCTCTCCGGCGTCATGGCCGCCGCGCTGCTCATGGCCATCCGCGCCACCACATCGTTCATCACCGCCAGATTGGCGTTGATCTCCGTGTTCAGCATTTTCTCCAGGTCACGGTAGTCCGCCAGCAGGTCATACGCCTTGTCCCGCAGGGCGTCGCTCTGCTTCTTCATCCGGTCTATCTGGTTGACCAGCTGCACCCCACCCACCAGATCGTAGTCGTCGGCGCTCATCAGCCACTTGTCCTCCTCGCAGCCGTCGAAGTCCAGCCGCAGATACGCCCGTGCCAGTATGCCCATCAGGTAGCGCCGTTTCCGCTGTCCGTTCTCCCGGTACATGGGCGGCACATCGCCCCGGAAGCGCTCCCCGGTATCCACCACCACCCGGTCGATGCACCTCTCCGCGCAGTGGCTCACGATGGCAGCCTTCTCCATCAGCGGCACATAATCGTTGGCCTTGGCGAATACCTCCTTCATGGTAATGGGCTTGCGCTCTTTAATGCTGTTTTCCATCTCTCCTGCTCCTTTCAGATTCATAATGGAAAGTCCCTCACGTATTTACTTTTTCCCCTTACAGCGCAGTGAGCAGTTCCGCCACTGCGCCGCGTTTTCGTACCGTCCGCTGTCCGGGCAGTGGTACTGGTAGCAGCAGAAGTCGTGCTCTCCCGTCTGCTTCCTGCACCGTATGATGATCTCCCCTACCTTCCGGTAGGCGTGCTCACATATCGGCTTTGCCATCGTTCTTACCACCCCTCCAGTGTGATGTCCGTGCTCACGCTCTTGCCCTTGCAGACGGCCGTCACCGTCAAAGGCTTTACGCTCCCGCCCCAGCAGTACACGGTGGCGGTGCTGCCGTCCACCTCTGCGGTGTAGCTGTCCTCCGCCGCCCCGGTGAAGGTCCATTCCACCGCGTCTCCGGTCTCCGCGCCGTTCTCGGTGTATATGGCCGTCAGCACGGTCTTGCCGTAGGCTTCCAGTCTCTCCACCGGATCCGTCCGCCAGTGTACGCCGCTTACGCTCTCTGCCACCGTCACGGTATAGGTGCCGTAGTGCTCCTCGTTCTGCACCAGCACCGCCGTGATGGTGCACTCTCCCTCGCCCACCGCCGTCACGTTTCCCGTGGGGTCCACCCGGCATACGCTCTCGTCGCTGCTGTACCACAGATAGCGGGTGGGGTGTTCTGTGTCTCCGTCCGCCGCCTCTCCGTTCCGCAGGGATGCGGCGGTAAACTTTGCCTTTTCCCCCGTGCTCATGGCCGCCCTGCCGCTCACGTTCACCTCCCAGGTGAAGGGATAGGCGTTGGCCACCCGGCGAACCAGGTCGTCCTTCTCCCTATCCGGCTCCGTCATCCGCGCCGTAAACCGCAGCAGCCGGCAGCTCTCGTCGTCCCCGGTGAACTCCTGCGCCACGTCCGCATAGCCGGTGATCTGATACGCCATCCGCCCCAGGATCAGGCGGCTGTTCACATCCAGGTTTTCCGTTTCGCCGTTGCGCTGTATTGTAATGTTGAAGTACCCCTGCATGATGAGCATGGTCTCCTGAAAGTCGTTGGCGTTGGCGTTCAGCTTCACGTTTTCCACCACCATCGGTTCCTTCAGTACGTTGCCGTACCAATCCAGATGGTTCCATGTGGCGTTGCACCGCCTTATGATTCCGCCGCCCACGGCAGAGGATATGTTGGCTGGGTTCGTCACCAGCCATGTGGAGCCCATTGTCTCCATTTTTGCGCCCTCCGGCACATATTCGATGCGCCGGTTTACAAACAGGACTTCCTTATAGTTGTCTATGGGCCGGTCTATGGCGTTACCCTTCTTCCGCGCATCGGCAAGGCGTACCAGCTGTTCGCTCCACTCGTAGAAGTTGTTGGGGTCGCTGTCCAGCCCCTGCACCCGGCACGCGGTGTAGTCGCTGGCGTATTTTCCGTATGCCTGCACGAATCGCGCCGTTGGATCTCCAAAGTAGGGGTTGCGCCTGTCGTTGTACTGTGCGGGGCGGTTGGTGGGTGCCTGCGGTCTCTCCGCCATTGCGGCGATATTGCCAAGATTGTTCTTTACGTCCGCCATCGCCCGTCACCTCCCCGTTTCACAGGAACTGGTATCGTCCGTACCCGCCCCGGCCTCTCTGCACCGTGTTCAGGAACGTACAGTCCTGCTCATACTTGTGCATCTCGTCCATCAGCCTTGCCCGGTTCTTCTCCTGCTTCGCGGCGCCCTCCTTCATATAGGTGCCCTCGTTCACCGTGTCAAAGCTCGCGTCCTTTATCTTCATTTGGTCGTTCAGCCAGTTGCGGAAGAACCGCTCGTCCCATACGCTTGCCACGCACAGCCCAAGTATCCGCTTCTGCTCCATTGTCAGCTCGTGACCAAATTCACCGTCTGTGTAAAAGTCCAGCGTGTAGTTTATTCCCGCCATGTCCTGTATAGGGAACGTCACCACGCCTGTTTCGGCGTTGTAGCTCGCCCCGGTGTACGGCACCGCCGTCATGCCGCCCGTCACATCCTGCTCCACAATGGCGCAGGAAAACAGCTCGTAGCCCACCATTCCGGTGTCAACTTCCGTTTCTCCCACCAGGCTGTCCTCGCTGCTGGTCCAGTAGTAGTCGCCGTAGCTGGGCTGTACCAGCCCCTCACCCAGATACGCTCTCATCTGCACCGGCAGGGAGAATAGGGGGATGGCGTTCACCATATACAGGCTCATCCTCCGCAGGAACGCCGCCGGGTCGTTGGCTGCCTCCTCCTGCAAGCGCACGTCGTCTATGGCCACCATCGCGTGGTTCGATATGACCTCGCTCCACTTCGTCCCCATGTTCTCCCCTCCTTATGCCGGAATATAGATCGTTATCAGTTCTCCCGCCGTGCCGTCCGTCAGTGCCACGCCGTCCGCGCCGGTCGAATTTCCGCCCAGCCCCTCCACCAGCGGCGCGTTGCTGGGGTATGTGCTCCTGCCGGGGTACAGATTGCTGCTGGGCATCAGTCCCGCCTTTTCCGCCTGTGGATACAGGCTTTCCGACGGATACAGTGTCGCCGAAGGGAATAGCCCTTTCGTGATCTTTACAAAGTCTCCCACCTGTACCACGGAGCCGGGAGCCACCCGGTAGGTCGCCTCCCAGTCTCCGTTTCCGTACAGGTACAGGGCGTAGCCTTCGCCCTCCGCCAGTGGGAAGCGCATCTGCCCGATGTTCGGGTAGGTGGAGTTGTTTATCTTCAACCCCGCTTTCCACTTTTCCAGCGCTCCGGGCGCACCATTGACTTGCATGAACCGTGCCGCGCCTCCCTCGGCCATCGGCACCTGCACGACGGAGACGCCCGTATAGGTCACGCCGTTGATCTTTACATCTCTCGCCATGCGTTTTGTTCCTCTCCGTCAGGCTATCGTCATCACGCTGCCCGCCACACTGATCTGCGGCGTTGTCATCGTTCCTACGATGGGTGCCCCTCTTTTGTCGTGGGCGGTAGCGCCTTTCGCCAGTGTGTTGGCCGTCACGCTGTCCATTGACAGGTCCAGCTTCACCGCGCCGTCCACCACGACCTTGTTTACGTTTTTCGCCATCGCCCTTTTACCTCGTTTCCTCCGCTTCTCAGGCGCCGATGGTCAGCGTCACGCCGCCGGCCTCGTTGTCCGTCTCGCTCACGGGGATAGCGTTCACCGTCACGCTGGACAGGCAGTTGTACCCCTCGTCGGGCAGGACCTCCTGGCTGGCAAAGGTGGGGGTCACAGTCTTTGCCTGTGCCTTCATGTCCTCGCTGCCGGACATGGTGCCCTCCACGCCCAGGATAGTCACACCCTCGCGGATGTTGGTGGCGATGAGCTTGGCCTGCTCCGCCTCGGCGATCTGCACGGTGCCGCTTCCGTCGTGGAAGCCCAGGGGCACGGTATACACCTGCGCCTTGGTGGTGATGTTGCCAGCCACAGCGCCGTTGTTGGGCATCGTACCAGTGACCTCCGCGCCCTTCACAAATGCGGTCTTGCCCAGCAGGATCTCCGCAGCGGACGCGGTAGCGCCGGAGGTATCCGCATCAAAGGTACACGTACCCGTGATGGTCGCACCCGTCTTGTCGTGGGCAGTAATGCCCTTGAGCAGTTTGGCAGGCACCACGCTGTCGGCGGTCAGATCGATTTTTGCCTGTCCGTTCAGAATTACTTTGTTGATGTACTGATTAGCCATACTCCACATCTCCTATCGTTAAAGTTTTTCCGCCGGCGGCATTACTGACTTCGTACTGGGGAATTTTCTTCACCGTCACATCGTCGTTCATGCGTTTGGCTTTTGTATGCAGCACAACAGGCTTGTCCACCTGTGGTGTTACCTCATATTCGCCCTCGTAGGTGGGGATGATCTCTCCCCCGGTCTGTATCACTACATCCCGTATCTCTATCTCCACCACGGGCTGCCCCACCGGGGCGGTGCTGGCGTTGGCGTTCTTCTTCTGTTCCGCCGCGAACTGCTGCAGCGCCATTTACATCACCCCTTTGGACCGGCTTGCGGAGACGTATATGGTCTTGCCCTTTGCCCCCACCACGCTCTCGTCGTTGAATTTTATCCGCGCCTGCACCGGGGGCGTCCTCCCGGCCTTAAAGGCGAAGGTCTGCTCCTGCGTCAGCGGGAATAGCCACTGTCCGTTTTCCTCGTCGTAGCGCACCACGCCGGGGTACGTCCTCGTCAGGGTCCCTATGGTGATCTCCAGCCGCAGTACCATCTCCGGCGTTATCAGCAGTTCCCCCTGCCGCAGCACGATGGGCAGCGAATAGGCGTCGCCCTGCATCATGGCCGTTCCCTCCTTCCGCCAGTGTCGTCAAACGTCCCTTACTTCGTGTCCTTCTCGTTCATGTCCTCGATAATGGCAATGAAGTCGCCCTTCTCGTGGCCCTTGCGCTTGCTCAGCGCGTTCAGCTTCACCGTGCGCTCCCGCGTTACATACCGGCTGCCCTGGCGGTAGGCGTCGGCGTACATCTGCGCCGCCATCACCTTGTGTCCCTCGCACAGCGCCGGGTAGATGTTCAGCAGCTCGTCGCCCAGCTCCACCAGCTTGGCAAAGGCTCTCTTGTCCAGCACCTCACCCGGCTTGTAGTCCACGCCCAGCGCCTCGCGCTCCTCGTCCGTCAGTCCGCTTACCACCAGCAGCCACCGCTGCGCCATGAACCGGCGGTTCATCTCCGTCAATATGCGGCTCAGATCCGGCTTCGGCACGTAAAAGCTTCCCGTCTTGCCCACGATGTTTCCGTACATTCCGCCGTCGCCGAACTGCACCACGTTGTCGTCCGCCACCGGCGCCATCCACAGGAAATGTACCTGCTCTGCGCTGGTGCTCACCTGCACGATCTGCGGCGCGGCCTGCTGGGGGATGTTCTTCAGCGCTTCCGCCACCGCCTTGGCCGCCGCCTCCTGCATCATCTGCTGCACCTGCTCGGCGGTGTACGTAACCGGCGCGGCGGGAATTTCCGCGGGATCAGCCGCGTCCTGCACATTCTCCTGCGCCGCCGCTTTCGCGGCGCTGCTTTCGTCCGGCGCGTCCGCGCTCTGCTGGGGTGCCAGCATCACCTGGTCGTCCTCTCTTTCCTCCGCCGCGATCTGCGCGGCCAGTCTGTTCCCGCTTTTCTTCTGCTTACCCATGTTTTCTGCTCCTTTCAGATTCCTTTCATGGTCTGTTTCTATCTGCCGCAATGCGTCAAGGCTCCCGCCGCTGCCCCGTTTACACGTCGGCGCATTGCATACCCGCGGCTTCGCCGCACAGCCTTATGGCGGAAACGGCAGGGCTTGAACCTGCGCCCCTCTGATTAACAGTCAGATGCTCTGCCAACTGAGCTACATTTCCGTATGGGGCTTGTGCCCCTATAAACTCCCTTTCGGGCGAAAACGATCCAACGTTTTCATCTGGCACGGACGCGAGGACTCGAACCCCGAACTGCGGTTTTGGAGACCGCCGTTTTCCCGGTTAAACTAAATCCGCATATTCGGGGAGGGGCTTTCGCCCCTTCCCCGGTGTGGGTCTCCTTACACGGTGAAGTGCGCGATCTTGGACGCGAACGTGGCCACAGAGTCCAGAGCGATGGTCAGGTTCAGGCCGATCTCGAAATCCCCGGTGCGGGTGGGATCCATCTCGATAGAGATGGGCGTGCCGCTGGTGTAGCCGATGGTCAGCGGCTTTCTGCCGTTGCCAGCCAGCATCCAGATGTCGTTCTCGCTGAGCATGGTCTCCACGGTGGTGTTCTGAGTGCCGGGGATGATAACGTCCCGCATGGGCATCAGGCGCACCGCCATGAACTCGCCCAGGTAGCCGGCCTTGGTGTAGTCGGCGCCCAGCAGCGTGGCGATAGCGGCGTCCATGTTCACGTTGGTGGAGCCGGTCACGGTGTTGGGCAGTACCTTGCTCAGGGCCACGGTGCCGCCGGTGGCAAACACGTCAGAGATGGTGGTGTTGTTCAGCGCGGCGATCTTGTTGGCACCCTTCACCCAGTTCTGGTTGTTGAAGGTGAAGTTCAGGTTGGTGGGGATCAGGCTGGTGTCCTCCGTGGCGGTGGTCATGGCCTCATTCCACATACCCATGGTCTTGGCGTACATACCCGCCACCATGTTGGCGAAGAAAACGCCGAAGTCCATGTTGGCGCCCACCAGCTGCATCCACTTGGCGGTGATCCAGCAGCTCTTGGGGGTGGGGTTCAGCGTGTAATCGCGGGAATAGAAGCGGTTACGCGGCACGCTGCGGCTTGCGCCCCAGCTGGAGTCCTGGAAAACGGGGATGTCGTTGCTGCCGATGCTCACGGCGTAGGTCTGGCCCAACTCGATCTCCACGGTCTCGGCGAAGTCGCTCAGCGCCTCGGAGTACACGGCGGGCAGAATGGGGATGATGACCTCCTGCCAGATGCCCTGCAGCACGGCGTAGAAACGGGCGTTGCCGTAATACTCGCCGCCGTTGCGCTTGAACTCCTCCCAGCTCTCGGGTGCCTTCTTGCCGGTGCTGGCGCAGGCCAGCTTGGCGGCATACAGCAGGCTCTCCCGCTGGAACTGCTCGTTCAGCTGCTTGTAGCCCCGGTCGTTCATGGTGCGCTGCACGGGGGTGTTCTGCCCCTTGGCGCTCAGAACGGCCATCTTGCCCTTCAGGGCGTGTTCATAAAACAGCACGCGGCCCTTGGCCACGATGTCCTCGCGCTTGTCGTTTCCGTTGATGGCGAAAACCTCGTTGGAAACGCTGTTCAGGTTCAGCTTTGCCATTTCTTACTCACTCTCCTCTCTTGTCACGCGGTCACGGTGCTGACCTTGCAGGCCCACACGTCGTAGTACACGAAGCTCTGCCCGGCGCCCTCGGTGAAGTTGCCGGTGCCCTTCAGCTTGAAGTAAATGGCGCCGGTAGCAGTGGGGGCGGCAGCGGCGGGCACCAGCAGACCGTTGGCGATGGTGAAGATGGTGTTCTCGCCGATGGCGGTGCTCAGGTTGCCCTCGCCGAAGCGGTAGGCGTGCTTGCCGTCAAACACGATCTCGGTGAAGGTGCCGTCCCGGCCCGCAGGAACGCCCAGCCCCAGCGTGGCGGTGCCCACGGCGTAGTTGTTGCCGTTGCGTCCGCCCAGCATGGGCCACTCGTAGGTGTTGCAGGCGTACACGCCGGTGTCGGCGTTGGCGGCAGCGCCCGCAGCGTTCATGTAAAAGGCGTTCTCGTTCTTAACGCCCTTGAAGCCCGCACAGGGCAGCTGCTCGCCGCGCACCACCAGCAGACCCGCGGAGCAGTCCGCATCCGCATCGGACACCTGATAGCGTCCCGTGATGTTGCACAGTTCGTTGTACTCGTTGTTGGTGATCCGCGGCTCAAACGCGGTTTTCTCAATGTATGCCATGTTTGTTCACTCTCCTTTTCGTTTTACTTGCCGGTGTCGATGCCCCACTTGTCCAGCAGAGCGTCCACACCCTCGCTTCCCTCGCCGCTGTTGCCGGCGATATGCTGCCAGGCATAGGTGGTCGTGCGCTTCTGTGCGCTGCGCTTGTCGCTCTCCATCACGGCCTCGCCGCACACGGCCAGCACCGCCTCGCGCACCAGCTTCTCGCCCAGCCACGCACCGTCCTTGTCGCAGCTGTTGGCGTACAGTCCGGCCTCGATGTTCTCATTTACCGCCTTGATGGCGTCCTCTGCCACCTTTTCCTCGCGGTTGGCGTTGAAGGCGTCCAGCGTTACCTTGGCGGAAGCCTTGCAGGCGCTCAGCCGGCGCTTGCTCTCCGCCTCCTGCATGGCGCTGATCTGCTCATTGGCGGCGTCCAGCCTGGCGTTCAGGCTCTTCACATCGCCGTCGGTCTCCTTCACGGAGGCCACGGTGTAGTCCACCACGTCCGCCACATCGGCGTTCAGCTCCACCTCGCCCACGCTCAGCACGATGTGCGCTGCGCAGGGCATGATCTTTCTGGCGATCACCTCTCCGTTGTCGTCAGCGTTAAAGGTGTAGCCGAAAAGATTGCCGGAAGCGTCCAGCAGTGCCACGTTCAGCCCGTCCTCGCTCATGGAGAGCACCTTGTGGTTGGGGAACTTGGTCTGCATCTGCTCCATCGCTCTCTTGTTCATGTTGCTTTTCACTCCTTTTTTTGTGTTTTTGTCGGGTTCCTTGCCGTCGCTGCCCTCTGCGGCTGTGTGCAGCGACGCGGCCCGCAGCTTCAATTCCTTAAATTCCTCCTGCATGGCCGCCAGCTTTGCGATGCTCGCACCCGGTATCGCCGGGTTTACCCTGTCGCCCAGAATGGTCACGCCTATGCCAGACCATTTGGTAAACACGTCCACATCGCCCTCTTTGTGGCTCTCCGACACCATTGTCTCGGCGGAAACGTCCATCGTGCCCTGTTCCACGATCTTCCGCGTCAGCTCCGGGGCGTAAAAAGCAAATAGCCGTCCCTTCGCTCTGAGCCATGTATGACCGCCCCTCTCCACAAGGGTAAAGTCCTTTTCGTCATCGGACAGCGTTCCCACGATGCGCTCGGCCGTCCCCTCCATGAAGGATTGGTACTCCTCCCCGGTTTTGGGATCCCGGCGCTTGCTCATGTTGTGTCCGTCCCCCACCTGCTGCCCCACATAAGCGATCAGGATGGGCTGCCCGATGAAGGTCTTGTAGTATTCCGCGAGGTTTCGATAGTCCCACTTGTTGCGGTTTTCACCCTCGCGCAGGACCCACAGCTCCACGCCGAACTCGTATTCGTTGAGCTTCTGCATCACCTTCAGCGTGCCGCTGGCGCTCACCTTCTTGGGCAGCGCCTTGGTTTTCAGCGTGCTCATTCGTCCTCACCGCCTTCAAACAGTTTTCTGCACCAGCTGTCAAAGGTGGCGCGGCTCATACCGCCCTGATCCCACATGGTCCAGGCATCCAGCAGCTTGCGCCTGTCGTCGGTGTTGGCGATCTGCAGCTCCTCCGCCTTCAGGGAAAGCGCGTTGAACTCCCCATCCGCCGTGGCGCGGATAAATCCGCCCAGTGCCTCGTTTACACCGTCCACAATGGCCACGCACACTTCGAATACCCGGTCCAGGTCGTTGTCAAAGTCCTCGTCCAGCTCCGGCGTACCCGGGTACATCAGCCGCAGGTGGTAGTCGTGGGGTATCTCCGCGAACTCGTCTATCCGCTCAGGCTGCTTGTGCTCCAGCTTGTGTATCGCATCCGACAGAAACGGCATACCCATGTCGCACAGCACCCGGTCCTTGATGTCCGCAAACCACTTTTCCGCATTGCCGTATGCTTCCATCACCCGGCGCATCGGCTCCCGCATAGGTGCGAACCGCGGGTTATCCCAGCTGGCGTATTCCTGTGCTCTCATGTCATCACTCCCTCTCTCCGCAAAATAAAAATGGGGCCGCAGCCGGTGTTCTCCACCGGCGCAGCCCCATTCGGCTTTCCCCGCAGCCCCTTTGCCGCGGTTATCCACTTTTCACGGCCATTGCGCCTACCTCAATACCCCGCGCATCCGCGCAAGCCTTCGGTCACAGCAGCCGCATTCTCTGTTTTCGTTCCCCACTGTCGCAGGGGCTCTCGCCGCCCTATCGGTCTGTCGGCATCGGCAGTGCCGTGCCTTTCTTTTTCTTCACCGTGTGTACGGTATGTGCCTTTATGGCCAGTCCCTCCGCCGTCCGGCGTATCTCCACGTCGTTCCCCCGGGCCAGCTCCCGGTTGATCTCGTGCAGGTCGTCCGCCGTCAGTATTGCCGTCATGCCCATTTCTTCTCAGCCTCCCGCGTCCTCTGACGCTTCCTGTCCCTCGGTCCCCGGCGCCCCTTCCGATGCCGGTCTCCCTCCGGGGTTCATGTCGTGGGCCGCCTGCGGCGGCAGTCCGCTTTCGCTCTGCTTGGCGTTGTAGCTTGTCACAAGGGGCAGCCGCAGGTCCATAATGCCGCTTTCCTTCACCGCACGGCTGATGGCCATGTCGTCCATCACGCTCATGTCCAGCATCGCCATGTAAAGCATGGTCTGGGGCAGTATGCCCAGCGTCATGCCCTGTCTGGCGTTTTCAAAGGTCTTTTCGTCCTCCGCGATGTTGCCAAACATGGCGAATCTCCATGAATACTTCAGGTTCAGCCCGTCCATGATGCCCTGCATCATGCGCTCATAGCACCTGTATATCTGCTCGGCAAACTTGCTCTCTATCTCCAAACTGATATTCGCCACGCCCGCCCGCGGCTCGTCGCTGGTGGGTATCAGTGCGCTCAGGCCCGCCTTCGCCATGGTGTAGCCGTACCCTGCGGAGCTTATCTTCGTGGCGCTGGGTGCCTCGGCCAGCTGGTGCAGCTCCATGTTCTTCAGCGGCGCGGCGTACCAGCCTATGCCGCTGGTGTTGTTCTCCGCCAGTTCGTTGTAAAACCTCGTGCGAAAAAGCTCCCACCCTGCGTTGCTCAGCTTGTAGCTGTCCGACTGCTGCCTCGTGCTGTTGTCGTCGTATTCGATCTCGCCCGTCAGCAGAGAGATCAGCGGGTTCTGTACCAGTTCCAGCTGTATCTGCTCATACTGCGCGATCTGGATAAACGACAGGAAAAGTCCCGTCAGCGGCGATACAACCGCCGTCTGCGCGTCGTCTATCTCGAAAGGATATACGGCATCCACCGGCAGCGTCACCCAGTAGCACCACTTCCCGTTCTGGTAGTATACGTCCGGGTCTCCCGGAAGCACGCCGCCTCCCTGCTCCGCTGCTGTTTTCAGCTCGGTAAAGCGGTTCATATTGATGGTGTTCTTCGCCGCGTATACATACCGGGTGCCCGCGCCCTTGGGCGGTTTCGCCGCCACCTGGGTGAATATGCCCCAGTAGGGCTTAAACAGGTCTCCGAACTGCGCCGGCTCACATCCCGGCTTCAGAAAGTACATCATGTTAAAGGCCACGGTGTACTTCGACACGCTGTTGAACCCCACGATCTTTATCCAGTCGCTGGGCAGCTGCTGCATAAAGGCGTAGTTCACCTTGTTGTGGGGCTTGTCCACGCTCACGCGGGGGTAGTAGAATACCTTGCCCTCCTGCACCGCCTGCCCTGCCAGCTTGTGGGCCGTGGTCTTTACGTCCAGCTTGCGCCGCAGCTTCTCCAGCAACTTCCACTCCCGCCAGAACTCGTCGTTCTTCGCCGTGTCCTTATCGGTGAACTCCGGGGCGATGTAGCTGTGATACGTCAGCAGATCCTGGTACATCTTCCGGGTGTGGAAAAGCGGATAGGCTGTAAATTCCAGCCCGTGCTCCACCTGCCGCAGCCCCTGCTCGTTGCCCAGCGGGGCGGTCAGCATCTCTGCCACCGTATTCTTGGTATAGTCCTCCGGCAGCGAGGAGATGGCCTGCACCCTTCGGTTCTGTATGTAGGGGTTCACCCGTGCCGACTGGCTCATGCTCACCCGGCTGAAGGCGCTGGCCAGCGCCCCTGCCGACATATTGCCGTACTGCTCCGCCAGCGCGTTGAACCGCTGAAATATCTCCGGGTAGGTGCCGCAGGCTACGCTCTGCAATTCACTTGTCAGATTCCTCCGCTTCTCCTGCTCCATGCGCCGCCTCCTCGTCTATGCGGGAGCGCTCTTTTTCCAGCTCCCTCTCCCACGCATCCAGCAGTTCGTTCAGCCGCTTCTGCGTGTCAGCCCTGTTCTTTTTCACCCCGTCCGCCAGCGCCGCCGCGATGCAGTCCGCCAGCCACAGCCGGTCTCGCTCCGTCAGGCGCTTCAAGTCCGCGCCCTTGATCTCCACCGTCTGCATTTTCTTCGGCGCCGTAGTGCGGTACAGCAGCATATACCCCGCCGTTATCCGTACAAATCGCTCCTTTTCCGCCAGCGCCACCGTTTCGCCTGTCACCCGCGCCGCATACAGTCTGTACTTCCTTGCCGCCATTTCAGCATATCCTCCCGCCGCGCCGCGCCGTCACCGTGCGGCCTCCCGCGCCGATTGCCGCCGCCCTGTGCGGTGCCGCGGCGCGGTTTTTGTATTTTGCCAGTTCCGCATCCCAGTCGCTCTTATGCCGCACCGCCTGCGCCAGCTCCTCGCGCTCCAGTATCTGCGCCACCCGCAGCGCATATTTCAGCGCCGACCATATATCGCGCTGTATGTGCTTGCTTATCCGTTCTTCCTTTTGGGTCGTGCCGCTGGCCACCTTTTTCAGGTTCTGTATCTGCCCCACCAGCTCCCGGGTCTTTATGTAGGGGTCTGCCAGCATGGCATCCATGCTGTCGTCCTTGATCCGGTGGTACTTTTTGTAGTTCTCCACGCCCTCGTTCACATTAGAGCACAGCAGTTCCACGTTTCGGTTCTCAAATTGCAGCTCCGCGTACCGCACCATCTCCGCGTCCGGATCCGTCACGCCCGCGCCGCCCGCCTTGATGGGGTACAGGCACGGCACGGCGTTCTCCTGCTCCAGCTCGGTGAAGCTTGCGTGGTTCCGCACGCACAGCGGCGCAAGGCCATCGCCCAGGTCCATCATCAGGTTCTCCACCACGCTGGTGCCGTACTGCCATGCGTCTATTGCCAGGTATGTCGCGGCTCCTCCGTCGCAGCAGAAGCGGCTCCACACGTCCTTGATCCGCTGCGCCTGCATCATGCTCTTTACCGGTGGGTTCCAAACGTCCACATACACCACCTGCTTCAGGTAGCGGTCCCGCTTCAGCCAGTCCGTTTGACGTGTGCATTTCAGCACCACGCAGGCGCATTTTGCGTTCTTCTTGTCGTCGGCGTAGGATACGTCGTACCCCACGATATAGATCACGTCCTCCGGCTTCAGTTTGTTGCCTATGTCGTAGGCGCAGTGCCGGTTCTCCGCGATCATCAGTTTGCGGCACTCTGTCAGCACCTCGTCCCGCACGATAGGATTGCTGTCCGCCCCGGTGTAGCGCGATTCCATTTCGCGCATCCACCGCTCCGGCGTCAGCTTTGTCCGCAGCTTCTGCGCCCAGGAATAGGGCCGCATCTGCTGCAGTACCACGCACTCCCACGATATGTCATAGGCATAGGCGCTCTCGCCCGCCAGCATGGCTTTCATGTTCTCGCACCGCGTATCGTAAGCATGGTTCTGCTTCCGCCCCGCACTGGTAATGGCGTGATCCTTGTAGGGTATATAGTTGGGGTCCGGCTTACCGTTTACATTATGCGTCAGTCGCACAGCCGGCAGCACCACCGTCGTGTATTCCGCGAAGTCGAACGCCGGATTTTCTTCCTGTGCGTACTCCTCCGCCGTCACGTCGTGAATGTTGTCACCGCGCATGGCGGATATGTAAAAGGCGCTCCCGCAGTCGGTCTCTATCTTGAAGTCATCCTTACTCTCCGCCGTCACCCGCCACTGCTTCGCCAGTGCCGGGTAATCGTGCTCAAGCTGCCGGAAGGTCTTGCTGCCTATGGTCGCCATCTGCTTGTAGCTTGGTCCATAGTAGGCGCTCTGGGTTCCCGGCCATACCAGCCCGTTTACCAGTGCATATTTGAATTTTGTGTTAGTCTTTGTCATGCCGCGGGTTCCCGTAAACGATACTGATGCTTTCCGGGCGTATACCCGCATCATTACCCGCTGCAGCAGTTCTTCATTTCCAAAGTCCGCCTCTGTGCTCCTGAATATATCGCACGCCTTATCCGGGTACCATCTGAATACCCACATAATAAAGGCCCAGAACGCATCCTCATAATTTTCGTAGCGGCGTTCCTGCGTGGGCTTTTTTGTCACCCAGCCCAACCCGGCCACATACGCTTTACCCGTTCGCCTCGCCATCTGTGTTCACATCCTCTGCGTCCGCTTTCGGCTTGACCTGTTTTTTCTTCTTTTTCACCGGGCGCATCCGCACCAGCCCCAGCTTTTCGTAGGCTTCCTTCTCCGCCTCGTTGGGTTCCTCTGCAAACTCGCCTAAATTGTCCTCCAACCGCATCTCGTCCGGCAGCTCTGCCAGCTCCGGCAGTCCGTCGTTCTGCCGCATCCGGTTTTCGTTTATCAGTATCATCTGGTCGGCAGCATCCCGCGTGTAGGGGTATTTGCACGGCCTGCCGAAAAATATACGGAACGCCTCGTCCGGTTCGCAGGGCTTCCCGTTTTTCATCAGCCCTACCCGCTCTAACGAAACCGTCATGTTGTCCGTCCGCAGGTCCTCCACCGGTTTCGTGTCCTTCTTCCGCAGGTTTTCCGACGCCAGGTTCTCCTGTATCATGCTGGATAGCTTCTTGGCCTTGTCTATGGCACCCATCTCCGCGGCGTCGTTCATCTGCTTCGTCCACTTCGCTACGTTACGGAGGATCAGCTGCTGCTTGGCGCTCACCGCCTGCTCTCCGCCGAAGTCAGCGCACAGCGCGTTATAGATCCGGTCAAACTCGTTGTAGTCCTCGCTGGTGTATGGCACTTTCCCCGTGCCCTCGCCCCAGTCTGCGGCCTGTCGCTTGGTGCCCTGCCTGCCATCCCGTGCGCTTTTCTCCGCGCTCACCGCCTTGGTGAAGTTGCCGTTCTCCAGCCCCTCTCCGAATATCTTGGTGATGTCCGTCAGCCCGTCGAGAAAGCCCAGCTCTCCGCCTCCCGGCGTCCGGTCCAGCTTTTTCTTTGCCAGCTTATCGCAGTAGGTCGTCCACTTGTTTTTGCTCCCGCTTGCCGGCAGCGCGTTCATGTCAAAGGGCTTGTTGAAGCGTATGCAGGCATAAAAATAAGCCAAACTCTCCCCCACCGCATCATTAAGCTGGTCGTAATACGCCTGCTGCTTTTCCGCGTCCATAGGTAAAAGTTCGGCCATCCTGCGCTCCTTTCGGATAGTAAAAATGGTACAAAAGAGAATTATCCACTCTCTCGTGTACCATTTTCGCAGGTTTTCCGTCATGTGAGGGACTTTTAAGTCCCTTTCCAAATTTTTTATTCGCGGCCTAAAAGATAGTCCACCGTCACCTCGAAGTAGTCCGCCAGCACCTCCAACGATGAGGCTTTCGGCTCCATCTCCCCCTCCTCATACCGTCGTATCATGTGCTGGCTCAGTCCGCACAGCTCCGCCAGCACCCGGCGCTTGATCTGCCGTCTTTCCCGCAGTGCCCGCAGTCTTTTAGGGAATAATTCGTTTGCCGCCATCTCACCGCTCCTTCGCGTCCGGCAGTTTTCCCGCTTCCAGCAGCATCTGCGCCTCCGTATTCGATATGGGAAAGCCCACGCGCTTGCGCCGCTGTATGCTCTTGATCCTGTCCGCCAGCGCCCTTTCTTTTGTCTTGAAGAACGGGCATTTCCCATTCGCGCTGCACACCAGCTCCCGCAGTCCCGCGCACTCATCCTTAATCGGGATATACAAGTCGCAGCTGCGCTTGGGCAAACAGCGCCATTTCTCACACGGCTTCTTCACTCCGCTCACTTTTCCCGCCACCCCTCTCTCCACAGGTACGCGCTGCCCGCAACCAGAAACGCCATATCCGCTGCCACCACCACCATGCACAATACGCCCACAAGCGTTTTATATACACCCGCCGCCATCAGCAGCGCCAGCACTGCCGCCATCAGCAGCGCCAGCAGTATGTACACCACCGCCCAGCGCCGGTATTTTGCTCTCTTGTCCCTCATGCGCTCACCCTCTTTCTTTTCGCAGTACCCGCAGTGTTCCGCGCATCAGCACCGCATCCTCCACGCCCGGTATCCCATCTACCATCTTATACAGCGCCGGTTCCTCCTCTCGTGGCACTTCTTTCCACTCCACCAGCCCTGCCTTGTCCGCCTCGCAAGCTATGATTGCAAGGTTGTCCCATTTGAAGCGCTCATCCTCTTGCCCTCTTCCGAATTTCCAATATCGGCACGTCAGTTCCTCCATCGTGTAGCTTTCCGCCGCGGCCACGGGCCGTGGCTGTACCTCGTCCATAAGCACGCCGCCCAGTTTATGTATCAGCTTCCGCCGTAGTCTTTCAGTCCAGTTCAATGCTGCCCTCCTTCCACCCCTCCGGCACGATAAATGCCCCTGTCTCCTTGCACACCGCCGCCCCATCGTCCGCTATGTTCTCCGGTTTCAGCGACATCATCTCCGCCTTTTCCTCCGGTGCGATCACACCCACGTCCGCCTCGGGCGTCAACAGCTGAACGTCCAGGTCGCGGCCCGTCACCAGCACCTGCGCCATGCCCTTCTGCGCGTACCCTATGGCCGGGGACAGGTCCACCATCCGGCTCTCCTCATAGGCTTGCAGCCTTACATAGTTGGCCACCGCGCTGGTGTATGCGCCCACGTTCATGCTGCTGTCCGCGGCCACGTCCAGCACCTTCCGGTAGTTCCTTGAGTCGCCCTCTTTTTTCAGCATATCTATGGTGTAGCGTATGCACCTCTCCACGCCGTGCCAGTCGCTCATGCCGAACTTCTCCGCCACCTTTTCGTACACGCCGCCCTTCTTCGTCCACTGTATCGGTCTTTCCACGGCGCCCTCCAGCACCAGCCGTACCGCCTCCACCGTGTAGTCGAAGCCTGCCAGATCCTCCCTCACGCCCATCGTCCGCAGCGCCTTTATGGCGTATGCCTCATATTTGCTGATGGTTTTCATGTGTTATCTCTCCTTTTCCGGTCTCTCTTCGTAGTATTCTGCCAGCACCAGTTCTTCGTCCCGTATCTGGCAGTGTATGATGCCGCACTTCCGGCACTTTCGGCTCCGAAGATCGAGCCATGCGTCCTCCTGCACCGTTTCGCCCCACTCATGGCGGCAGCCGTACACTTTTTTCAGGAACTCCTCGTACTCGCTTCCCAGTGCGTCCTTGCTGCCCACAAAGCGGTCATATTCCGCCAGTTCCTCCGGTGCCACGCTCTCCCGCGATGGCAGGATCTTTTTCAGCAGTTCAAACGGCGCGTACAGCACCGCTTTCGGCGCATGGTTATTTCCGTTCTCCACGCCTCCTGTTCAGCTCCTTTCCGCACATGATCTGCACGTCCCTTGTCCACGCGCACAGGTGCTTATACCGGCACTCCTCCGGGCACCGTGTCGTCCCCGCGCAGCCCATATACTGGTGCATCTTCACCCGCATAACCGTTACCACGCCGTTCCACCTCTCCAGTTCCGTGTCTCCCCACCTTGCGGGGTCAAATGCCATCATGTGTGGTGTCTCCTCTCCGTCCATCCGCGCCCCGCAGCCGGGGCAGAACCTCTCGTGCCCATCTCTGGACACTTCGCTGCACGCCGAGCACTCGTAGTGCCCTATGCTGCACTCCTTGTCCGCCCAATCCTTGTGACAGTGTTCACAGAATGCCTCCCCGCATATCTGGCACTCCGGTCCGTTGTGGAACCCATAGTCCAGCCTCCACTCATCTATCTCGCCGTGACTGTCCCTATACCATAGGTGCTTTTTGGTGAATACCCATTTGGCACGCTTTATCTCATCCATCCCCCCATAACCTCCTCAATAATCCGTGACCACGACCGGCAGCCGCCTGAATGGGTCAAACACCACCTTGTCAACCTCGAATGGTTTTACATCGTCATACAGCAGGCCGAACCTCTTAATAGCCTGTTTCTTTGTCCAGCAGAAGCAGTATGCTACATCGTCTGTAAATTCGTGGTCCTCCATTTGTGAAGCACGGGTGAATATCCAGCAGAACATTACTCCACACCCTCTTTTCTCTCGCCGTAGGAGCAGAAGTCGTCCGGCTCTACACACACCGCCTCGCCGGAATACCCGCGGGCATTTGTCTTTGGTTCCGTATGTATGTAACACAAGCCGTTTGGGTAGTTGCGATAGTGCTTGCAGTCCTTGCACCGCACCACCGGAGCAACATCAGCTGCAGGGATGGCATTTATGAGTTCCTTGATGTTCTTCATGCCAAACCCATAGTCAACTCCGCCGAAGTCGTCTGTTTCGCATACATCCGCATCGGCATTGTCGAACTGTTCAAACACTGCCGATCTTTTAATATATTCCGCCATCACAATTCCTCCTTATCTCCTGTTCCATAATGCCCAACGGCGTGTGCTTCCGCATCCATGCGTACACCCACTCCCGGCTCTCCGCCGTGCCCATCGGCTTCTTCTTCGGCGGCAGTTCGCCGTTCTTAGCGGCGGTGGCCGTGGGGTTGTGCTTGTGCTCTCCCATCACTCCGCCCCTCCGGCCATTCGTGCCCCACATCCGGGGCAATAATCCGACAAAACGTATTCATCGTTGCAGCTATACACCGCCTCATAACCGCACTTCGAGCAAGCGTAGCCGCCGATTGGATCGCGCCCTGCAAGCGCGGGGTCCCACCCGGTTATCTCGCTCTCGTATACCGGAAGCCACCCCGCCTGCGGCGTTTCCTCTCCATCCGACTTTCCGCCCCCAGCAAAGCCACGCACCGCGTCCAATACAGCCTTTTCGATGACCGCCTGTATGCTCACTTTGTTCTCGCACACCACAGGCATCTCATCCAAAGATTTGTTATAGTACGTTGCCTTGCGCACCTTCCATTTGCCGTCCCAGAAGTCAACGAAATAGCCAGTGCTTTTTGCCGCTTCCATTTTTGCCGATCTTGCCGCGCCGGTTTTTACGAAGTAGCTTTCCCGCGTCACCCACGGATTTTTGTATATCTTCATGCCGAACCATCCATCTTTGCGCCACAGTGTGGGCAGTAGTCCGTCTTGGCCGCGAACCCTATCTCACAGGCGGAGCAATACTGAATATCTCCCGCGACCTCACTATGGAACGGCACCCATCGTCCATGAACTCCTCCCGTTTCATGCTTCAGTTCGTCATACAGCTCACTGAACCGCTTGTTCCACTTCCTTAGCCCTAAGAAACAGTACACGCCCAGTGCGATCCACAACACGCTGGCGATGTCTTGCAACAGATTTTCCATCACTTCACCTCCTCATCCGCATATCTCTGATACCACAATGGCAATTATTGCCGCTACGTAAACCGCGGCAAAAACTGCAAAGACAGTGTAGCTCCGTTTCTTATACATCGTGTATATGGCGGTAATAAGCAGCGCAATACAGTACACGCCGAGCAAGGCATAGAACCAGCCCACTACTCCACCTCCTGCATCCAGAACTCGCGGCGGCAATCGGTGCACCCCTGGCGCAAACAATCGGCGGTAACCCGTATATCAGCAGAAATACGCTTAGGGCACAGGATCAAAAGCCCGGTGTTATCAATATCAGCCTGAGGATACTGCTCCAAAAACACGCTCTGCCGTGTCTTGCGCGGGTGTGCAGCGGACCACTCCTCAACCTCACGGACAATTTCTTCTGCTGACTTTTCATGTCGATAAATCAAAGACGGCGCTTGCCTTTCTACTTCGTACATCCTGTCTCGCTCTTTAATAAAATTCACAGCATCCATTTACTTCTCCTCCACTTCATTCCCCCAGCAGTCCCAGCCGTCCACCTGTTGGCGGGCAAACAGTTCGATGCGGGGTATATCTCCAAACAATTCCATGATGAGGGTTCTGACGCAATCGGGCTTCTTGCTGTGTTCTGTTCTTTCGGCTTCTACTAACTGGCGTACAGAATTGGATCGTTTGTTCTTGAGCATCCCGCCCCTCGTCCCAAGCAGGCAAAGTTCGCAATTCTTCATTGTCCATGCCCCAAGCGTAGACACTTGCTTGCCGTTCTTGGTCTTTTTTGACCAGACGAAAGCCACTGTCACATACTTGAACCCCCATGCTTTCATAAGTCGTATAGCCTCCTCAAGGTGCGCGTCCGTAGACCACATAAACAGTGCTGCGTCTTTCTCCGCAATGCATTTAACGTCCCAAGTCTCCATGACGGAAGCCTTTTCTGTCCCATATACCGTTTCAAGAGGTCTAAACCTGTTTCCATTGTATCGCTGCACCTCTTTGCTGCTGAACTGCCACGGCGGATCGGCATAAATAACGTTATATTTCTTGTCGGTAGTAAAAATATCCACCACTGCCATCAAATTTCCCTCCATTTGCACCTGTCACAGGCACCCTCGTGTGCTTGTTTGTACTTCCCGCAGTATTGGCATAGCTCGTTTTTCATGGTGTGCAATTCTTCTTTAAGCCGCAAAACCTTGTCTGTTTTCGACACAGCCATGTCAAGCAATTCCTTGATGTCTCCCGGTGTCAGCCCCGTGTCCTCGTAGGCGGCAAGGCGGCTCCACACCTCTTCTTCCCACTTGCAATTCATGGCGCAGTTTCCGCCAACTTCGATGCATTCGGGGCCGCAAAAATGTGTGCAACAGATACCGTTTTCGTGCGATGTTTGCTTGCTATGTGCCGTCAGTCGTTCCACCACTCCGCCTCCTCCTTCACCGCCACAGCCTTTGCCAGCTGTGCCATGCCCTGCTTCATGTCCTCGATCTGCTTATCCCGCCGCGCAATGGCGTCCTTCAGGCTGTCGTTGGCTTTCATCAGTGCCTCGATGTGCCGCTGCTGGTTCTCGATCAGGTCGGCGGCGGCGGTATTTTTCTTCTGACTGCAATCCTCATTGGGACTGCTCGTGCCAAAAAACGCGCAATTCCCCTTGCAATCTGCTTCCGAGCTTGCACAGCACCGCAGCGCGGTCACGATCTCGTCTCTTGTCATGTCATTCCTCCCCAAACCATTTCTTCGTCACGGCGATGGGGAACGGCTCGATCTCGCTTGCCCACCGCGCCGTACCTCTGCCGTGTATCCGCTCAAAGCACAGCGGGAACCCACCTATTCCGTCAAACAAGCTCCCCAGCGTCGCGCCCTCCGGCAGATACCGCGCCATGCGCCGTAGCATCCAGTCCCAGAAGGGCAGGGCTATGGAGTTGCCAAGCGCCTTGTACTTCGGGCTGTCCGCGTCCTTGTGTTTCTTTCCCTTCTCATCCGTCCAGTCGCCAATGTCCACCCATCCGTCCGGGTATCCCTGCAAACGGGTACATTCCAACGGCGTAAGGCGGCGCACTACCATATTCGAGCGTACTACGCCGTTTGCGTTTAGCGTATGACCTGTCCGCGCTTGCAGCGCCCCTCCAACATCGCTTTCTTGCCCATTCCGACAATCTACCGCACTGCAAATATAGGTCTCCGCGTCCGCCCGGTACGCGCAGTTCGCCTTTGCCCGCAGCGCGTGGCTCACGTCCTCACACATCACTGCTTGAGCATCGTGCATGGTGTTTAACGTTTGGCTGACTTCCTCCGCCATAATGCCGGCTTCGTTGGCTTGGCCGTTGCCGATGCCGTATGTCAGCGGCACTTGATTGCCGCCTGTCCCCATTCGAGCCTGCAACGCCGGGACCTGCTCTCCGCACTCGCGGATGACGTCACAGGCGTGTGTCATGTCCAGCGCCACCGCTGGTGCAACCACAGCTGGCTTATTCCCGCCGCACTCGGCGTTCAGTGTAGGGGACAGTTCCTCTTGATAGCCAATGCTCCTCGCCTGTTCACTGTTGCCCAGCTTAAAACCGGCACACAGTACGGCTTCTTTGTCGTTGATGGGGATAGCCACCACCGGCTGATTGTTCCCGCTCATGCCCGCCGCTGCGGTCAGTGTGGGCGCGCGGTCGTCTGTCCGCAGTTCCGCGCCGCCCTGCTGTGTGGCCATGCAGAATATCGCAGGATTATTTACCCCTCCGCCAATGCCGCCTTGCAATGTAGGAGCTTCGCCGCTTGTGGCGAAAATACGCTTACTTTGGCAATCCCACGGAGTTATACAGCTTTGGAAAATCGTCTGATCGTTCCCCGTGCCCAGCGTTCCGCTTTTCTCCGTCTGCACTAACGCGCCTTTTCCTCCTCCGTCACAGCCCCCCCTGATGCGGACTGCATAAGAAGCACCTGCTTCAGCAGTTTCGGCAAATCCTTCCCCCGACGCTCCGCTCGCCGTAATATCCCCTGGCAGGCTTTCGCCGTCAAATTGTATTTCGGATGCGGTGTCTCCTCCAAAATCTGCGACAACCGAGATACGACGACGGCGTTGGGGCACTCCCCAGTGTTGCGCGTCGTGAGTTCGCCACACCACGCTCCATCGTCCTCCCATTTCATCGTGATACCCTCCCCAGGTAGGCCAGCCCTTTTCAGGCACTTCAATACCGGGGGCTTCCGGCTCGACGATTTTGATGATCTCTTCGAGCACGGCTGCGAAGTCTTTTCCTTTGTTGCTGCTAAAGGCTCCGACCACGTTTTCCCACACGAGATACCGAGGTCTAACCATGTCACCTGTCCGTCCATTCCTTTTGTCCGCCTCCCTCATTTCTTTTACGATGCGTACCTGCTCCATAAACAGGCCGCTTCGCGCTCCCGCCAAACCGGCGCGTTTCCCGGCGATGGATAGATCCTGTCTAACAAGGTGAACCACCTGTAATACACCAAACGGGTTCAATCTCTGCCCCATTTATTTTCGTAATATCGCCTAAATGTTTCACCTAAATCACCTCCTAATCTCCAAACACCACGCCGCACTCGTCCTTCAGCACGTCCTTAATGTGCTTCCGCTTGATGCGGCCCTCGTTGATCTCCTCCGCCAGTTTCTCCAGGCACTCGTACAGATACGCAATGCTCTGCGTGTCCCGGCTGTCCGCCGTCTCCTCTTGGACGTGCCAGCCGCATTTGTCCATCAGCACCATCGCCACCATGTCCATGTTCTCCCGTGTGCCCTGCAGCTTGCCACGCATGAAGATGCGGTCGTCCCTGCTCAAATGCTGTTTACCCATTCCCGTCGTCCTCCGAAATGTGCACCACCTCATAGCACCCGAACCGTCCGCCGTTTCGGTACGCCTTACATATCGCGCTTCGTGTGCTGGCGTAGGACCGCCCGGAACGCCGCGCCAGCTCCGCCGTACTCGTGCCCCACCAGCGGGGCAGGCGGTATTTGTCCCGCGACACGATCATATACACCGTCGTCATGGCCTTACTCCTCCCCGCATCGACGCAGGCGCAGGCTGTCCGCCAGTTCCCGCGCTGACTGCTTCCGCTTGCGCTTCCGGTCCCGCGCCTGCTCCCAGCAGTTGCAGCACTCGGGGTACGGGCAGTCCATGCACGTGTCTATGCGCTCCTGTGGTTCATGCTGGCTGTCCTCCACCGCGCCGCTCAAAAATCGTCCTGTCTCTCCGCAATGTTCCTGCCGCCGGCTCTCCGCCGCGGCATCCACCGTCAGCCACGGGGCCTTGGCGCTGCCCAGGCTCCGCATGAATGCGCCGACGCTCGTCGTTCCCTGCATTGCGTACATGATGTTCTAAACCTCCCTCACCGTGATGCCGTGGAAATACAGCATCATCTTCCTTTTCATCACAAATAGTCTGTATGCGGCGCTGCTGGTGTCGCGGAAGCCCTTGCTGTCCTCCACCACCGTCTCGCCGCCCTGCTCATATACGAAGTCGGCCACGTACTCTATGCTTTTCTCCTTCGTGCCGTCCTTGTGTACCTGCTTCGGTATCAATTCGTACTTTACCTGCGTCCGCAGGCCGGATATTTCACCGGCTCTCTGCATCAGCCACAGGTCCATGTACCGCCGCGCCTCCCGCTTGCTGTCAAAGTGCATCAGCGTCCCGTCCGGCATGGTCAAGTCCACTTTCTCGGCGTGGAGCTTGTTGCCCTTTTTCGGCTTTGCGGCCTTTTCCGTCTCCTGTGCTGCTTTCTGTGTCGCCTGCTGCGCCTGTACTTTTTGCAAGATTTGCGCCTGTGCCTTCTGTCCGAAGCGGCCTATATCCTCAATTGTCAATCCCATCGGTTCAGTCCCCCTCCACCGTTCCCATTTCCAGGCGCCGCCTCCGTGGCCGCTGGTGGAACTTGTCGACCGGCTCATCGTTGTCTGTCCGATAGCTCATTTCCGTAAAGGTCATCTTCGACCCATCGAAATAAAAATTCACGTCCCCTGTGCGGCCCCTTCGGTTCTTTGCCACCGTGCAGCCCACCTGTGTGTCGTCCCCCGGGTCCGTTTTCCATAGGAATATGACCTTCACCGCGTTCTGTTCCAGCTCGCCGCTGTCGCGCAGGGAGTTCAGCTTCGGCTTGTCCGTTTCGTTCACCGTGCGGCTCAGCTGCGCCGCCGCCACAATGGGTATCTCCAACTCCGACGCCAGCAGCTTCAGCTCCCGGCTTATGCCGCCCAGTTCCAGGTTACGGTTCTCAGCTTTTTTGTCCTTTTCGCCGATCATCAACCCCAGATAGTCCACCACGATCATTTTCAGGTCGTCTATGCCCAGTGCCAGTTCCCGTATGCGGCTCACCGTCACATCCGGGCCGTCATAGAAGTACACCGGCAGCCGGCTCTCCCAGCTTGCCGCCTCAGCCACGCTGGCCCACAGGTCCTCATCCTCCGGCATCCCGTCAATGAGCTGGTCCATCGTCACGCCGTCCGCCCGCTTGGCCAGCAGTCTCTCGCCCACCTCTCCGGCCAGCATCTCCGCCGTGATGTGCAGCACCGTCTTGCCCTTCATGGCGGCGGCTTCCGTCATCTCCATGCACATGGCGCTCTTTCCGCAGCCCGGTCTCGCGCCCACAAGGATCAGCTGTCCCGGCCACAGCCCTTTCAGCGTCGCGTCCAGCAGGGGGAAACCTGTGTCTATCCGCCCCTCCTTTTTGCCGCTGATGCTGCTCATGGCCTCGCTCATGGCATCCGACATGGTTTTCAGCCGTCCGCCCCGGCGTGAGCGCATCTTCTGGTGGCATATCGCCGCCACAGCCGCCTGCGGGTCCTCATCCGTGGCCAGCGCCTCCATCACCGCCTTGGTGAAGCGGCGCTTCTCCGCCTTCTTCCGCACGATCCCGGCGTATTCCAGCACGTTGGCGCTGGTTGGGGTGATCTCCATGCACTGCAGCAGGTAGTTGCGCGTTTCGCTGCTGTACAGGCCCTCCCGCTCCAATTCGCTGGCCACGGTCAATCCATCTATGGGCTTCGCCGCCACGTGCATCCGCCGTATGGCGGTGAATACCTCCTGGTTGGTGTTGATGTAGAAGTCGTCAGCCTCCACCGCGTTCAGCACGTCCTTTACGCACGCCGCGTCAATCAGCATTGAGCCGATCACCGCCCGTTCTGCGTCCCCGGAGTAGTCCTGCTGCCACAGTGCTACCTCCGCCGCCGGCGCTTTCTCGATCACGCCTATTTCCATGTGTTCTTCACTCCTTCACCGCGCCCTGCTCCTTCACCATGTCGGCAAATATCTCGTTGAAATACCGCTTCATGTCATAGGTGCTCTGCACTTTCTTCCCCCACCACTGGCTGTTCAGTGCGAAGTACAGCACGTTGTCTATCGTGTCCCACGCCACGCCGTTATGCTCGTGCAGTTCATTCAGCACCACGGCCTGCTTCTGCATTTCCGCCTCCGTGGGCTGCGCCCTGCCTGGATTGTCCCGGGCCTTCTCCTGCGCCAGGTACTGCGCGATCTGATAGGCTTCGCTGGCGTGGTCAACAGTGGGAGCGTCGTTTTCAGGGATGAACTCCTGCGTGTAGTTGCCCTCCAAGGTTTTCTGGAAGTTGTCCGGGCTGGTAATGAGCCAGTCGAAGCTGGCCACGAAGCCGCGCTTGTTTTTGCCCTTCAGGAATGGGCTGTTCTTCACGTTCTCAATGGCTTTCAGCACACCGTCCACGCCGTTTTCCCGGATGCGGGCTTTCAGCGACCGTCCCCGCTTGGTCTCCGCCGTTACCTTCATCACCTGTGTCAATCCGGTGTCGTTCCACGCTGCCACGATGCGTCGGACATCACTTGTCCGACACACAGGCTCTTTAGAGCCTGTATATATCTCTGGCTCTATCTCTGACTCTGACTCTATCTCTGACTCTCCGTAACCGATTTCGCACGGTGTTGTAACATCGTTACGCTCCGGGGCGGGCAAAGCCTTGCTTTTCCTTGCCCGATAGTCCCGCATCCGCTGGGCCGCAGCGCCTTCGCTGCCCACATTTTTCACCGCGTAGGGCAAAAAAACCTCCGTCAGGTCACTGGATGCCTCTGCCAGCCCGCAGGAGAGCAGATATTGCAGCGTGACCGCTACGTTTGCCGGGTCCTCGTCCAGGTCTAAGGCCAGTTCATCGGCGAATTTTTCCTCCAGCCCCGACCATTTCAAGGTGCCGCCGTGCTTCATCGCCATGAGCTGCATTTTCAGGTAGATGATGACGTAGGTATCTCCACCGGCTATCTTCCGCAGTTTCTTGATGCGCTTCGAGGTAAAGAAGTCGTCGTACAGTTTCAGCCAGAAATATCGCTTTTCTTCCGCCACGTGAATCACTCCTCCCTCAAATGCCCAGGTCGTAGTCCTCGTCCGCGCCGTCCCGGTCCCAGGGCAGCGGCTCGTCATCATCTATCTCGTGCAGTGCCGCCGCGCTTTGGGGCGCGGCGTTCAGCGTCCCGATGGGCTTCCCGGTGGGGGTCTCTCCCGTGCACAGCTTTTCCAGCTGCGGCAGCAGATCCGCCAGCCGTAGGAATACCTCCACCGGCACCTGCAGCAGCGTTTCCAGCGCTCCCAAAGGGATCACATGGTCTGCGCGAAGCTCGCTCCACACCTTTGCCTCGCCGTCCTTGGTGGTGTACGGTTTCTGCCGCCATGTGCCCACCACGCATACTGCATCGCCCTTTTCCAGGCACGCGCTCAGCTTCGTGGCGGCGTTGTCACCCACGGCGCACACGTTCATAAACTGCTTGCTGTCGTAGCCCATGCCGAACTCCACCTTCGGCAGGTTGTTCTTGGGTATCGCGCCTATCTTGGGATCCCGGCTGACGGAGCCAGTACAGATCATGTACTGGCTTCCGTCAGCCTGGCCCTCTCCGTCCAGACGCTTCCGAACGAATAGAGGCATTACTGCTCGCCCTCCCCGAAGAACCCTGCGGAGTAGTCCTTCGCCTCCGTCTTGCCCTCTGCGGTGCTCTGTGTGCGTTTGCGGGTCTGGGCGGTTTCGCTACCCTTCTTCGGCTCTGCGGCGCTCTCAGGGGGCGCTGTGGGGCTGGTGGCGGCTGT
>OGPT01000140.1_pt1 | contig 71630 bp, 76 predicted proteins | sample 1552951 | NCBI WGS metagenome assembly OGPT01 (sample SAMEA2580224, study PRJEB22360) | human gut metagenome | biome: human gut; feature: human-associated habitat; material: faeces | place: Denmark | collected 2008/2010
CCAAGACCTTCCGGCATCCCAATCCCGTCCTGTCTCTCGCCAAGATTCATGAGGGTAAGGACGGAATTGGTATGGACCAGCTTCGCGGCTGGATTGCCGGACGTGACGTCGTGGTTGAACCGAAGTATGACGGCCTTACCCTCGTTCTGTACATTGAAAAGGGGCGGCTCGTCAAGGCCGTTACCCGTGGCAACGGAACCGAGGGGGAAGTAATCCCCCTTGATAAGGTTCTCTACATGGCCCCGCCAAGTTATGGCAATTACACGGGAGCTATCCGTGGGGAAGTGGTTGTGGCTAAGAGCAACGAGGGGCAGGTGGAAAGCATGGGGTACTCCAACCTCCGCGCCTGTGCCGTTGGTCAACTCCGCAACAATAAGCTCAAGTGGTCTGACTGGCTCATTACCTTCATCCCGTTCGATGCAAGTCCCTTCCCGGAGGGTGTTGAATCCCGCATGGAACTGCATGGGTGGCTGATGGAAATGTTTGACCTCGCAACCCTCCCCAATGTATACCCCAATGGTGAAGCCCTGACGGATGAATACATCCGGGACATGGCCAAGTACCTGCGCGACGACAATGCCTATCCCACTGATGGTATTGTGTTTAAGTTGAACCAGAAGAATGCTATTGCCGCGGCGGGAGAGGCTACCGCCCATCACCCGAAGGATGCTGTAGCCTTTAAGTTCAACCCGCAGGGAGTTGAAACTACCCTTCGCGATGTCATTTGGCAAGTAGGAAGGACAGGGGTATTAACTCCGGTTGCTGTCTTCGATACGGTGAAGATTGGTGGAACCAACGTTTCCCGTGCCACCCTCTCCAACGTGGCTAATGCGGCCTCCTTCCACATTGGCGATACCGTGGAGGTGATTAAGGCAGGGGAGATTATTCCCTACGTTCGTAGGGTCCGCGGCTGTGGCAATACGGTTTCCGTTGTCCCTCTGACATGCCCCTGTTGTGGCTCCACGTTATCCTCTAGTGACCTCAACATCTTCTGTACCAATCCGTTGTGCAAGGATAAGGTAGCGGCCAAGCTGGAATACGCATGCGGTAAGAACGCACTAGACATTGATGGCATGGGACTTGTATTCTCACGTATGATTGCAGACAAACTGCTCGCCGGGGAGAATGATGTAGAGCCTCCGACCGCAGAAACTGCTTACCTCCACCACCCGTTTCTGCTTCTCATGTCCGGCACGATGGACAATCTCATCAACGGAATCCCCGGAACCCAAGGGTACAGAGGATTCCTTGAAATCGTGGAGGAACGGAAGCACCATGCAACATTATCCCAATGGATTACTGCGATGGAGATTCCCCATGTCGGTTGCACCCGTGCGGAAAGTCTCTCCTATGCTTACCCCAATCTCTACTCTTTCCTCACTCTCTTCCCCGAAGATTTAAGGAACAAGCGTCATGCGGAGTTCGGCCCCCTGATGACCGAGGCAATTCTGAATTACATGGAGACCGTGCCAACGTGGAACGAGATGACGGCAATGGTTATGACAGGAGATATTCCCAATGCCGAGGGCAATGTTCCCAAGAGCACCGCGTTGCGGGGAGTAAACTTCGTCATCACGGGAACCCTGTCCCAGCCTCGCCATGTATATAACCTGCTCGTTCAGGACATGGGAGGCACGGTCAAGGAGAACGTGTCAAGGAAGACCAACTACCTTGTTGTCGGTAAGGAACCGGGGGAGCACAAGCAAAAGATTGCGAGGCTCCACAAGATTCCTTCAATTACAGAAGAAGAATTCATGCAAATGATTAACCCTTCAATTACAAATGAAAAAAATTCCTAACGAATTTACACGCAACCCCTTCACCTGTCGTCTCATTTTCCGTGAGGCGGGCGTTGCCATCTATGAGCTAACCCATAAAGGAAGCGGGAAGGTAAACAATTATGAGGTTGTCATCATCCGTCAGCACAAAGCGGACAATGATTTCATCAAGGTTAAAGCCGGAGATGAATACCTCCCCAGCACCAGTGAGTGGGGCCAGTATGGATGGACATTCCCCACTCTTGAACTCGCAAACTACAAAGCCAAACATATCATTCATGAACGTTCTATGGATAAATCAGGAAGTCACACTTCCGCTAATTAAATCAGTAATAGATAAACAGGTTGAGGCCGCAGAGATAATGGGCCGTGTCTGCTATAAAAGCGAACCGAAGGGCGACCCCATTGCGTTTCTCTCCCGTATCATTAACCGCGGACATGAAAGTGTCATCGAGCATATCAACATCCCGGCAGTCCTCTCGACGGATAGAGCGGTGACGCATCAGCTTGTCCGTCATCGTCACATGAGCGTCAGCATGGAGAGCCAGAGGTTTGTCAACTACTCCCGGAAGGGAATCATTTGCTTCGTCCGTCCGCAGTTCTTTAGCGACGAGAAGGTTGACCCGAAGACCATTGAAGAGTTTAAGAATACCTGCCAGAACCTTGCGGAGAAGTACGTGGAACTTGTCCAAGGAGGACTGCCTCCCGAAGAAGCGCGGGGGTTGCTTCCGAACTGTACGGCTACGGTGATTGGCGTGACTGCTAACCTCCGCGAGTGGAGGCACATCTTCCGTATGCGATTGGACGGCGCGGCCCAACCGCAAATCCGTGCGCTCCTTCTGGCCCTCCGGCAAAAGATGGAATTGAAGTACGACCTCGCATGGGCATTCAAGGACATCCCCGTTAATGCTAACCGACTTCATTCCGTTCCAGAACTATGGGCAAAATAAGTCTCAAGAAGTATCGGGAACAGATGGCGGCCAACATGAGACACCCTCATGGGAAGCGTCGAAGAGGAAAGTTCAAGTGCAAGAAATACGGAGACAAATTTTACTGGTATCGAGATAGCCCCGCGAAGCAAAGGAAGTTCTTGATGAAGGTAAGAGCTGACAAGTTTCGGTCTCGCTTCATGCCTGAACATAAGCAACTTATCCATGCCTCTCTCCGGTCGAATAAACAACTGACCGAGGAACAACTAACCTATGGTCGCATCCTTGCGTCCAGTAAACTATCCACACGTTCAGTTGGAGAAACTACCCCAAATGAAACCCCTAGCTGGATTAAGGAGGACAACTCCTTTTTCTTCCAGTTCAAGTTTCATGGCTATTTCATCAAAGGTATAGTCCCCGTGGCTCTTGTTGGAAGTTCCTCTGCGGCTCTGGAAATATGCAGGAAGGCGTACAAGTTCGCACGGAGAATTACTAGGAAGTGGACAGTCAAAGAAGGATGTTTAACTCTACCTTCTCCCCACCTCTTCGTCATAGCCAAGATGTCTATTCGCAAATATATCAACAAACAAATTTACAAGCACCTCACAAAATAACATGCACGCTCACGAAGCAATCAACGCAATCGTTTCAACCAAGGTAAACTCACAGGCTTTCCCTGACCTGCCGGAAGGAAAGGAATCCATGAACGATACTGTCAACCACCCGAAGCATTACACCTCCCACCCCAGCGGAATTGAGACTATAGAAATTACTGGCAAGCTTCCCTTCGCATTGGGGAATGCCGTCAAGTATTTGATGCGGTCACAGTACAAGAAGGACCGTATTGAAGACCTCAAGAAGGCGAGGTGGTATCTCGAATACCACGCTAAGCACTGGTCCAAGGTGTTCGAAACGTTTGACCTTTACCTTATCCTTGAACAGTTCAGGCGTACAGTCATGAGCCATAGCTACCAACGTAGCCCCGAAGATTCCATTCTGGTACGGCTCTTCTATATCTGGGCGCATGATAAGTTGGTTGAGGTAAACCCCGCATCGGAATTGCAACGATGTATCGGCGAGATTACCCAGCTGATAGAATCTCTTGAAGCTAATCACAAATAAATAATTTAATCCATGTTCCAGTCTCGTAAAGTAAAACTCAAACCCACTAAAGAGCAAGTCGAGTTCTTTCATAAGAACTTTGGCGCGGCTCGGTTTGTCTATAACTGGGGACTGGAACAACTCAATAAACATTGGGAAGAGAACAAGGATAAGGAAAAGAAAGACCGTACTAAACGTCCGACGACTTTCGACCTTATTAACAGTATCAATCGGTTAAAGAATACTGACGAGGAATATGCTTGGTTACGTAAAGTTGATTCACGTATCATTGCTTTTTCTTTACGTCATTTAGATAAAGCCTTTAAGAGATTCTTCGCAGGAATTTCTAAGTACCCTTCGTTTAAGTCATGCCGAGATGAAAGACAAGCTTACGCTACTAATGGATTATCTTTATACTTAAAGGATAGTAATCATCTACGCCTTCCTAAATTAAAATCAGTAAAATTTTATGAACGGGATTATCTGCCGGAAGTTAGATACATACGTGCTACTGTCTCAACCGACGGAGATTACTTCTACTGTTCAGTTATATACGAAGACACTCCGAAAGAATTGCCAGAACCCCTTCATGAATCCGTAGGTATTGACCTCGGAGTTAAGACTGCGGTTACTACCTCTCATGGAACTACCTTCCATCTTAAACGAAATCGTAGATTGGAACGGAGATTGAAGAGAGCACATCGGATTGTGTTTAGAAGGACGAAAGATTCACGTCGTAGGTTAGAAGCTCGCAAGCGCATGCGTTCCATCTATCGGAAAATATCTAACCAACGAAAAGATTTTCTACATAAAACCACCTCCACTCTTGTTAGCGAGAACCAAGTAATAAGAATGGAAGACCTCAATACAAAGGGAATGATGAAGAACCATCATCTCGCCGCAAGTATCGCGCACGCCAGCTTCGGAGAGATTAAGCGGCAACTGACGTACAAGTGCGAATGGTATGGACGTTCCCTTCAACTGGTCTCTCGGTTTTATCCTTCATCCCAGCTTTGCTCGCACTGCGGGGCAAGGAATAAAGAGATGAAGAACTTAAACAAACGGACATTTACATGCGCTTCTTGCGGTATTAGTCTTGACCGAGACTTGAATGCCGCTATAAACATCAATAACTTCTGTACCCACGGGGAGTGGGGAACAGGCGACCAAGCCAACGGTCGTGGAGATTCGAGTTCCACGAAAAGGAGATATTCTCTTTCTCGTGTAGCGAATCGAGGAAACGACAATCCTAAGGAATCCCAGTTGAACCCGAGCACTTATAATGATTAAGGACAGAAGGAATAATCCTCCTGTCCCTAACCCTTAGAACCCAAACAACTTACAGTCCAAACAGAATGATGTCGTTGCGGGTTCTTTATACCATGAGACCAGTACCCTTGTCAATACTTATTTGACAGGGATAACATCAGTATTGAAACCAGCGCGTAGCTCTTCCAACTTTTTCTTGCGCTTAGCGAGTTCCCTTTCGGCTTCTTCAATAGCCCGCTCGTAATCCCTGCATGCACGCTCGGCCGCATCCTTGTAGGTGAGGAAGACCTCAAAATTAAGGAGACCGGAATCCATGATACGGAAATGGTGGTTTATATATTCCACCTTCACGGTCTGGGTAAAGACCTCATAGGTGACATTGTTTACTTCGACACACCTGACAGTCGGCATGCCGCCACTGTGTACGATAATATATGCGGAGCAACCCCGGTGAAGGGGGAGCTTGTCGGCTTCTTCTGCGGTGAAGGTTTGGTTCTTCATACGGAGGGAAGTATGTATCAACTTGAAATAATGTCAAGGACTATTTTAGCCAGCAGTCGGATTCAATATCGAAGTGAGCCTTGACCGACAGGTCGCAACCACATAAGGTACAATAGAGAGGGGCCGCCCCATTAGTCAGGTCAGCAAGCCCGGAAATTTTTTCCTTGAGGAATTTGCGGCCAGCACCTTCGGCTCCACATGTGGCGCACCCCTGCTTCTCTAAATCCGGGGGAGGCGTAGAGGTAGCATAAGGACAGGAGGCACAGATAGCATAGCGGCGGCGGGCTTCTGCCTCGTCTACAAATCTGTGCCCCCGTCGATACCAGAGAACCATAGTACTAAAGAAGGCCAGTATCTTCTTGGCACTCATGGGTTCATACTCTCTCCATTCAATCCCCTTATCCCCGCAGGTAGTACAGTATTGGGGAGGGAGAGAGGAACAGAGTTCTGATTCAAAGAGCGCAACCTGAAAGGGTTCTCCGTTATTCACGAAGAGACGGGCAACGGATTTGCGGAGTTGCTCCAGTGAATCCGCGGAAACCTTGGTTCCCTTGAGCCTGACACTCATGGATTCAGGGACAATAAACTTCCAGCCTCCCGGAGGGGTGGCCATGATATGATTGGGTACTATACGAAAAGAGGGCATGGGAGAATTATATCTCCCATGCCCCCGAAGGTCAAGGATATAAACAGAGGGGTTACTGTTTCATCCTATTATGAATTTCCTCCACACTCAATGCCCCATCAATCTGAATGCTACCCTTCCTCATGAGGTTGATAATGAGTTTCTTCTGCTCTTCGATTAGGCGTTTGCCCTCGTCCGTGGTATTAGACTTCTGCAATTCGCGGTTGAGCTTCGCGATAGCCTCACGTCCTGCTTGCGGGCTGATGATGTAGGGCATGATGCCTTTCATGGCCGCGCCGTAGGTCTTGGCACTCATACCGGAACTCTCAATCGCGGAAGCCAGAACTTCCTTCCGCAGAGCGGGGTCAAGCATGTTTGTAATTTCCGTAACAAACCGGACACTATTGACTAGCTTGGTGAAATTCTTCACGGCATCCGCGGTTTCCACGGCTTCCATGAGTTCCACATCCATCCCGGATTCCATTCTCTTGTAGAAGTCCGGACGCAGAATGCTCATTCGCTTCGACTTAGTGACCGCCGCGTTGGCATTCTTTAACCCGGCGGCAAGGGCTTCGGTCAAATCCTTTGGACGACGGAGGCCCGCACCCAAGGTCTGTAACCCGTATGCCGCGGTACTTATGTCAGGTGTATCGCTAGCAAATTGTTTACCAGTCTTGACTGCCCAGCCGTAGAAGGGAATCTTTTTATTGGCAACCGTCGCGAATCGTTCAAGGACTTGCCACGTATGTCCACTGCCGAACGAGGGGTTCAGTCCTGCGGCCAACAGGATTGCGTTGCCGACTGCCGGGAGAACGTTGACGCTTTCATCTCCGGAGAGGCTATGCTTGTAATTGAAGTCTTCCTCATTAAACAATTCAGAAGCGGCATTCAGAAGGAGGGATTCTTCAAGCACCGTATTTTCCAGCAGGTTTTTCAGTTCGGCAACCTTGTTCATCCCCCACTTGTCCACATCCATATCCATGAAGAGGCTGGGCAGGGTTTTGGCTAACACCCTGATGGTCTTGAACGGGTTCATGTATTCAAGGTTCAAATACTCGAACTCATGTCGCTTCATATCTATGATGCCAATCAAGTCCCCGAACTTATCATAGTCAGGAATTAGCCCACTATCTGCCAGCTTCCTCATGACTTCCGCGTCGTCAATGATTTTACGGTCATCGTCATCTCCCAAGACACTGGTGATAATCTGTCGGGCAACCCAGGAAGAGACCGCAGAGGTTGCAGAAATAGTTACTAAGGAACCCGCGGTACGAAGGATAGCGCGTCCCAAGAGGTAAGCCCCCTCCTTCTTCATGCCGTTATTGATAGCCCACACACCGTCTACCCCTTCACCTATGGCGTGGCCAAGGTTGTAGGCTACAGACTGGAAGGTATGGTACTGGAACATGAAGAACGGAGCCGCAACTATATTCAGGGTTTTCACCCACGAAGGAGTACGTGAACCCGTGGGGAGCAAGCTCTTCACCATGTGGGCAGTATACCTGTCCACATAAGCATCCCAACTCTGGGTAGTCTGGCTCGCGTCAAGGAGTATCTGGTCCCGCGCATTAGGGTTGGCCTTGCCTTTCGCCCGTGCCAGTTGTACCTTTAATTGGGTATCGGCAATCGCTCTCTGGTTAGTGAAGAGAACAATCTTGGCCGCCGCGTCCGGCAAGCCATAGGCGAAGGACATCGTTTTGATGGGCCATGCTACGACTTTGCCCGCCATCTTGGCGGCATCCTTAGCCACCTCGCCCTTCGTCCGTTCCTGTTTCTCGTTCAGAGCTTCGGCCAGTTTGAAGAAGGAATCCTCATTCACTTCTTCAAATTCTCCTGCCATCTTACTGAACTCGTCAGACTTCCAGACGTTGCGCAGGAACTCCCCTTGACCTGCGTCCAGCAGACCAAGCTCTTGCCAGTAGCGAATCTTCTCGTTGTACCTGTCTTCCGCGGCCAGCAGTCTATCCGCGGAAGCCTGTGAAGCAAGGTCCTTGCCCTGTGATAGCCACCATAGCTTACGCAACTGGACCCAGTCCCCGACAAGGTTTGCGATGTCTTTACTCCCCGTGAATGGAAGTGCACCCGCATGGGTCATTTGAGCTACTGTACCATATAAGTTACGTAACGTGGAATTAGGGCTCGCTATTAAGACAGAAAGGTTAGCCAAGCCACCCGCCTTATTCCACCATCCTTGCCCCTTGCCGGACTTCTGCCAGTACTTGCGCACCTCCTTATAGTCGTCCGTCCTGCTATTCAGGATGTCGTCGCTCGGTCTGTAGATGCGGTAGATGGCATCGGCTACATCCTTGTCGGCGTACATTCCGTTTAACGCATTCTTCGTATTCTTCAAGGAGATTTCCACCATGTCCGAGGTACGGTTTGTGGAATTCGGGGGTACGACCACACCCTGCGCTTTCAGTACGGAGGCATACTCGTCAGCAAGCAACTGGTTCACGGCAATCTTCGACTGCATGGATAGGGTATTCTGTAACGTCCCAATGGCATCCCCAATGGTGAGGTCGCTAAGTTCATACATAGCTTTCCTCTGCCATTCGGGCAAGCGTTTCCGCTGGGCCAGCGCATCTTCATTCGTCCTCTTCTTGGACAGAACTTCGTCAATGGCCTTCATGGCATCGTTCACCGCAAGACGGGAGAGTTCCGGATATTGCAACGCTTTCAAGTCGGTAGCGGAGATGACGTTGCCCATGCCGTTCATCCTCATGAGAACGCCAGCCTGACTGCGAAGAAGATTGAGCGTCTTGTCCAGTCGTTCTGCGGCATTCATATCAGGCGTGTTCCATATCTGGTCAATGGCCGAAGTCGGGATAGTGGGGATGGCCTTGTTCACTTCGGAAGCCACGGATGCCGGGGATTCAAGACTGCCGATTTTGTCCGCAATCGTTTCTCCCGGAAGGTCGGAGAAGACTTCGGCGAGGAAACTATCTCTGGCATTCCTGTCCAGAGTTTCCTTCGTCTCTGTCATCTTTGACTTCGTGCGATAGTCTGCCTGTGCTATCATGCTCATGGCCTTATTATATATGGCACTGATGTTGTGGCCGTCTCGCAGGTCCGCAAGCATTTGAACCGCACCGAAGTTGTTCTGAATGAAGTCCAGAATCTCCCTGTTCCTGTCGTTCTTGGCTACACCCTCGAACAGGAGTTTATAATTCGCGGAGGCTCTCGGTGGAGCGGATACCAGCGGAAGTTTCAACTCGTCGTGGAGCGCGGCCAATGCCTGCATGTTGTCCAGCACTTGGCTTACGTTTTCGGACAGTTCTCTCTGGTGCGCTTCGGCATGAGAGATTGCGGCTTCCTGCAACAGTTTCGTCAGACCGTCGTATTTCTGCGCCAGTTCTCCGTTGGGGTTTGCGATGATGTCCTTCATCGTCCGGGTGAAGTCTCCGGCATGGCGTCCAACGGCCATGTAGGTGCGATGAAGATAATTCATCTCCGCGGCGTTGTCAGCCATACGGCTATCTCCAATGAGCTTGGCAATAGAGATTTGCGTTGCGGCAATTTCTTTACGGGAATCGGCGATGACATTGTGGACCAGTTGACCTACAACCCCCTGTGACAGAAGCCACTGTTCAGCGGCATCCCGCTTAGCCATATACTCCGCTTGTTTTTGACGGCGTGCATTGAGGATAGCGTTGTCCCGTTTCAGCCACACGGAACCAGCAGGGGTAGCTACGCCAGCGCGAGTTACACCCGCCCTCTTTGTTGCGGCATGGAAATCCTCATTGGCTTCCCGGATGATTTGTTTAGCTTCGGCCCGTGCCTTAGCGATGTCCTGAATCATAGGAGCGATGACGGGATGGTTTGTACTCTCCGCATAGAGGAAGTCATTGCGAAGGTTGGACCACCTGTCCAGAAGTTCCTCCATAGAGAAGGGACTATCCGCTTCGTTAATCATATCCGTGAGATAGTTTTGCGTGTCACGGGCAAGGCCAAAGTAGGTGGATTCCAGATTGGCATTCCCCGTCGCGGAGATACGAGAGCCAAGGTCGGAGAGCGATTTGTGAATCTGCTGGGAGAGCATGGGGAGAGCTACCTGCTTGTCCAGCATGGCTCCATATTCCTTGCCGCTCATGTCTTTAATCCGGCGCATCATGTCGTTGATTTCCAATCGCCCTTCACTATTAAGCGCAAGGGAGTTAGCCAGACGCACCGCTTCCGCGTGCCTATTGACGGCATCGGTGACAGTCTTCTTAGCCAACGCGATACGGAAGTCGCGGGTCTGTTCATGCTGACGAACTTCTGCTTGAGCCTCCGCGTTAATGCGTGCAACAGTTTCAGGGTCAATATCGTTGTCCATATTCCCCGACATGTCAAGAATGGACTTGCTCCATTTCTTTCGCGTAGCGGCATCCCAGCCCAGATTATCCGCACGGCGTTGAAGCATATCACCAATTTTGTCAATGCGTTTAATACTGCGTTCATACGCCGCATTCACGTTGGCCATTTGTTCCAGCACAACCAGCTTCTGTTCCTCGGACTTAACATTGATGCCAGCCTTGTCCCAGTTCTTGGTTACACCCAGCCATCCGTTCTTAATACTAGTCACCCAGTTCCCGGCATTCGTGCCAATGATTTCTGCACCAAGGCCGAAGGACAATCTCCGGGTCATGTCAGTCTCATAGGCCATCGGGTTAAAATAATCTACCCCGTTGCCCATAGTATAGTCCGTATCGTCTACCTTCCATGACGGAGTGCGAGGCATATCGAACCACTTGCCGGGGGTCATGTCCGCGACGCGGGCCACATAGGAATCCCATTCAGCCGCGCGTTCTGCGGCGGTGGTTCCGTCCATATCGTCCGCAGTTTGTCGCACGTCCCTAATCAAATCTTTAAGCCATTCGACGAGGCGCACATGAATAGGCTTCCGGCCTCCCGCCGCTTCGGCATAGCGAGCCAAATCCGTGATGGTGATATTGTCTCCGCTAGCTTCCGCTACCATGAAGTTCATGACAGGATTGGAGAACGCGACACTGGCAAATTCGTCCGCACCGCGGAGACCGTAGTTGAGGTCGGAAGCGAGCGCGGCGATGGCGTTCATCTCATTGATGTCCACGCTAGCGTCATACATAGCGGAGAGACTATCGACAATGTTGTTGTAGTTCTCTGCAATCGCGCTTCTAATCCTATCCATCCGCTGGGAATAGTCCGTGTTGGTGGTACGAAGATGACGGTCAATGAGGTGGATGACTTCGTGTAGTACCGTTCCCGTTACGCTTTCAATCGCATTGTCCCGGTTCACGTACAGGTCAATGACACCGCCGACAAGCTTCCCGTCCGTGCCGTTCATGTAGGTGATACTGGCAGGGGAAGAGATGTTCGCCGGAGCATTGGTTGCACGGATAGCAACGTCCAAACCAGCGGCATGCAGTGCGCGGAGCACTCCATCAATGGCCGCGGCCTGTGTGGGGGAGGCATTAGCTTGAAGGTCCGAAAGGATGCCGTAGGCATTTGCGCCAGTCCCATCCGTCGGGAGATTGAGAGCGGAGACTTTATCTCCCCACTTGGTGCTAGGTGTCCCTCCCTCACCCGTGTTGTACATGCTTGCGTGCGGAGCGATGACAATGGTTTCTCCCGTGTTGCTGGTAATCATGGGGGCGTTAATCCCGGTCATCTCGTTCAGGGAGACGAGCTTCGCGCCGCGCTCCAATGGCGTACCATAGGAGAGCCACGCACCAGTATTACTATCGAACGAGGCGATTGCCGCATCCAAGGTATCTACGGTTTCCACGGATGCCTCGGTAACTACTCCCGTCTCTACCATAGCAGTGATGGGAGCAATAGCATTGTCCCTCTCCTTCCGGGCAATAGCTACCGGGGATTCCGCGGGTTCCGTGGTAGCCGTGGTAGCCGTGGGTTCCGTGGGTTCCGTGGGTTCCGTGGTAGCCGCGGCTTCCGTCAATCCGTTAATAACGTTAATGGCGGCATCAAGGTCCTCGTCCCCTGTAGTAATGATGGACAGGTCGTCGTCTACTTCGATAACCTGAACCCGGTCTCCCATAGCATCAAGGGCTTCGGACAACATGGTGCGCATGGTGTCGAGGTTTTCCTTATTTGGGAATGACAGGGTATTGGGCAGGTCGTTAATGGCTTCTGCCATGAATGAGCTTGCCGCGGCACTGCCCTCATAGGTATATATTTCGGAGGCCCGTTCCACTAGGTTGCGGAACTGGGTGAAGTTGCTGATGCCCATACGGGTTGCTCCTTCCACCCACGCCTTGCGGGTTTCATCGGAGACTGCCAGACTTTCATGGGCAATGGATTTGTCCACCCATTCGCGGGCAACTTCCGCGGCATCCCCCTTCTCCCCGGCAATCTCGATAACCTTCTTTCCGGTTTCTACCAAGCTTTCCGGCACATTGTTTTTGGTAATGGCTTTGCCCGTTTCCTCGATGATGTTGCTTGCATCCTTTGTAATATCCGGTAGCATGGAAGTAGCATCCTTTACATCAAGGGTGGGAACGGCTTCGGTTTGGAAACGTATGTTCCCTTCACCGGCTAACTGGCTACCAACGTAGCCGCCGATACCTCCAAGGAAAGCAATCTTTATAGCACCGCTAATCACTTGGTCAGTAGTGGCAATAGAGGATTCGGAGATTTCTCCGTTCTTCACCAGTTCAGTAAATGCCCATTCTTGGAATTCGTCTGCCAGTTCTTCGGTGGCTCCTTCCACTGCGGCCTTGCTCTGACTATACAAATAGGAAGCAACGGCAAACGTCTTTTCCTTCGTGTTCATCTCCTTAAATGGCTTGCTTCTCCATCCGGCAATCTTCTGTTCAAGGGTTTGGAATGGAGATTGACCGCGAAGGTTTTTAGCCCCAACAATCTTACGCATGTAGGAATCCACACCTGCGCGGTTGTTGATAAGCGTACTTCCCGCCGAGACCAGAGCCGCACCAAAGAGGGCACGCATGTTGGCAACGCTCTGCGCCCTGTTCGTATTCTCAGCAGTCGGTTCCTTCCCTTCCATCTCCTTATCATAAATGGTATAGAAGATGTCGGAGTAAGCATTCGGTGCAACCTGCGAGACGATGCTAAGATTTACCCCGGCCCCGGCTCCTGCCCGTTCGAGGTTCAACGCCGCAAGGTTGTCGAGGTTGCGCTGAATAGTTCCACTCAAACGTCCCGCCAATCCCGGACGGGCGGCAGGGACAAGAGCTTCGGCCCGCTTCGCTACGACGTTAGCCGTTGCCTTCGCGAACCGCGATAGCGCGGTACGTTCCAGTGCACGGCCAGCGAGGCCGCCAACTTTACCAGCCCCCGCGGTTGCTATCATTTGGTAGCCGAGGTTAGCGATTTCCGCAGTATAGTCCGCAAGGATATTGCCTCGAACAAGTTCAGCTTCCGCTTCCTGTTTTTTGTTCAGCTGGTCCCAGAGGGTGCGGGTATGTTCCATCGCCGCACGACTGCCAACTGCATTCTGTGCAAAGAGAAGAGCACCATAGGCGGTACTTGTCCCAAGGTCGATTGCCTTGTGCGTACCTATCTGTAACCCGCGGAGAATGGGGTTAATGTGTGCCTGACCTTTCTCCTGCCACGCGGAGAGGATGTCCTCGTCGCTCTTGCCCGCTTCCTTCTGTTCGTTGTAGAAATTCTTGAAGGAAAGGTACTTGTCCAGATGCTTCATGGATTCAGTCAAGATAGGGTTGAACTGCAAGCCGGAGCCGAGCCACGTATCACGAAGCGTTCCCAGCGTCTCGTCCAATGCAATGTTGTCCTTCACAAGTTCCTGTGCGGATTTCGTGCGGAGGTTCTGGAACTTTTCAATGGTGCGGTTAATGAGCTTCTCGTCCGCACCGCTTGCGCGAAGAGCCTCAATACTCTGGTCCATCAGCCGATTGTCGTAAAGGGCATTGGGGTTCAGTTCGAGCGTGGCGTTCGTATCAACTTCCTTGGTGTGCGGATTGTATGCAAAGAGACTGCCACGGCCCACGCCCAAGTCACCCATGCGTGCGGCGTGGGAGAGGGAGTTGAGGGCATCGCGAGTACTTTCAATATGGTACTGGTCCATGTACTCCTTCAACCTCTCCGGTCCGACTTCAAAGGATGGGCCGCCCGGCATGCCATACCACCATGAGCCACGCCTCGTTCCCTTCCTCCATTCCATCAAACTCATTGGGTCAGCGTACTTACCCACACTATTATCCGGCTGGAAGGTAAGTACGTCCGCAATTTGTCCCGCCGTGCTTCGGTAGTTAGCCATTGCGCCTTTGACTGCATCCATGAGAGTGCCTCTCGGTGTAGCTTTGGCGGTATAGTCCTGAATCAGTTTGGTTACTCCCGCTTGGCGCAGGACGGATTTTGGAACCCCCGGAAACCTTGTGGCCACGGCTTCCAGCATAGCCTCACTCATGCCAATCTGTTCGGAGTTTTCGACGGTCAGAGGGCGGTCCTTCTGGCGGCGAACTTCCTCGGTAATGACCTTTGCCCGTGCACGTATTGCGTCCATGTCAGCACCGGGGACTAAAGACAGAAGGGCAGAGGCCGCGGCCTCTGGATTGAGAAGCGCGTCGCGAAGTTCGAGATAGGGAAGGCCAGTGTAGTCCTCTTCGAGGCGTCTTACGATTTTGTCGGCTGTTTCTATCTGTTCACGAATCCTATCCTCAACAGGTTTTTCTTTTTTTGAAATGAGTTTTGCTTGGTCTGTATGGAGTTGTTTCGCATACGTGGTAGCAGATTCCGGGGATTCAATATCTTCCGTACTCCGGGAAAGGTAATCCCCGTAGTCGCGGACAAGTTGGAACATTTTGCTGGGAGACTTGGAAAGGTTGGCGAGTTCAGCAAAAACATTCCCAGTAAATGAAGGTGCTGAATCAGAGAATTCGCCAACGCCAAGCTCCCCCACGCTCGTTTGGCTGGGGGTTTTCTTCTGTATGCTCTCCGTCGAAGCGGGCCGGTATTTGTTGTAGAGAGACTTCGCGGCTCGGTAGTTGCCAATGTCTTCGCGCCTAATCGTATTGATGACGCTTTCTATTTCTTCTGCGGTGTAAGCAATAGGTGCGGTCTCGATGGCTTGCGCCGTAGGTTTACCCGTTCCAACATCCAGATTCGAGTTGAGGTAATCCTTCCGGGCCTTTTCCATTGTGTTGGCAATGCCTTTGGCCACCGTCTTTGCGTCCCGGTTTCTGTCCGCGGCAATGGCGAGGAACTTTTCCGTTACCACGGGGTTCCCGTCCTCTCCACTTCCGAAGCCAGAGCGGGATAAGAAGGCGGGGTGCGTAGGCGTAAGCTCGGAAGAAGACACAACGGTAAGTCCCGTATTGTTGGCAAGCTTCTTAATGGCCTCGCTATCGCCGCGGGAAGCGGCCTTCAAATCAACCAGCGCATCTTCGCCGCGGTCTACGTAATCTTTCGCGTCATCAATCTCGACGAAGTTGAATCCACGGTTTCCGCGGTTCAAGACACCGAGGGCTTTCTGCTCTTCCGCGGCTTGCCATCCGGCTTCCGTATGCGCCCTGCTCTTCTTGTCCCATTCCGCTTCGTTTGCATCCTTGGCTTTCTGTGCCTGTTCCTTCTCAAAGTCATCAACAGACTTAAAGAGGAAGGTGTCATAGTCTGCGGTCGCCGTCGCTCCCTTCTCGGCACGGGTCTGTTTCTTTTCCGCTAACCTTTGCTCGCGGTCCAGTGCTTTCTGTTCTCGGTCCTGCTGTTTCTGCGCTTGCGTCTCTTGCCACGCGGCGTGCCTTTCTGCGGCACGCTGTTCGCGCGCGATACTGCTTCCCGACTTCGGAGTGAAGTCGGACATATTGGCGGTACTAAAGTCAATAGCCATGTTTGTTGAGTATTAGTATAATAAGTTTGCCCCACTCATGTGGGTCTTCAACATCCTATCATGAGTGGGGCAAGGGTCAAGTGAAATATGTATTATGTCAAATTTATTTTCGGAAGTCCAAGTGAGTGAACTCCGGTCCCTTCATCAGTTCAGTGTAGAGGGTGAGCCTCGTTTGCGGGTCTTTCTTCCGCAGGGCCTGATACTGGGCGTACTGGCGGGCGAAGCGGGGGTCCCGGATATTCAATCTATTCCTGAACATGTTGCTAAGTTCCTTTATTTTGGCGCGTTCCAATTTTTCGAGGGTCTTAATCTCCTTGCCATACTTTTCCGGCTGGGCATACATGGTTCGGACGCGGAGGTATGTTTGCGCCTGTGCTCTTGCTTCGGGGCTGGCTGTATCATCCCTCAAGGTTCGTAGCATATTCTCGGCAGTTCCAGTACCCGCAGTCGTCGGGACGCTCGTGGGTACGGGAGCATTGCCAGAGGGGAGAGCAGAGGCGGGGAACCTAGAGCCAGAGGGGGCGGCAGTAGTTCCCGCGGTAGCTCCCGCGGCGGTTCCCGCGGCGGGCGCATTCTTGGTCCGGCTCTCTACAAACTTGCTATATATCGCGTTCCTCTGCGCTTCCGGCATGGACATAAATACCTTGTACTTATCCGGGCCAAGCATCTTCTCCGCATGCGCATAGAACCCAGCCGTGGAGGTGTCAGGGCTAGCGGTTGGAGCGGAAGCCTTCGCTTGCCGGGGTGTAGCCGTCGCTTGCGTCGGCATAGTCGGAGATATGACGGGCATCTGCCCACGGCTTATGTTCTGGTCCACACCACGAAGCATGAGCCTGTCCTCCGCAGAGAGTTTCCCCGCCGCGGCTTGTTGCATGCCCGCCGCATAGGTCGCCCGTTGCTGGGCGGCGTAGGCCGCGCTGTTAGGGTCAACCGCTCCCGGCACTGCTGGTTCAGTAATCCCCCGCCCGTAAGGACTAGGAGACTGGGCCGCCGCGGGTGCCGCGGATGCCGGGGGATTCTTGATGCCGTGGTTACTATTGGCCGCGGCGATGGTGTTCATCTCCTTCGCGTCGACGGGTTTGTTCGGGTCGTTGTTATTCATTGGACGGAGGGGGATGTCGGGGTTCGTCTTCGGAAGCACCTCGTCCATCGTCTTCTGCTTAATGGACTTGGCGGCGGGGATACCCCCGCGCGCGCTCGTCTCACTGGATATATCTGTTCTCTTGGTTGCCATTGGATTTACATGAGGTTAAGTCCGGGGCACTGCATGATGCCGCCGTTCTGAATAATGTTCGGAGCCTGATACGTGCCCTGACGATATTTGCGCAGGTGGTCGTTCAGGTATTTGACGGCAAGGCCGTAGCTGTCCGTCCCCATTTGGGTATTGCCCTGTTCATTATAGACCACGGCCAGCATCATCGCCTTCAATGCGGGAAGACATCCGGGGTAGATACGAACCTCCTTGTCCTCCCATGCCGCGTCATCATAAATGTTAAGGGACAGGCCGCGCAATGCGCACCGTGCCGAAACCGTCATGACGTTGCTCGTAGGGTTATCGTTGATGCCGTTACTGCCAGACAATACCGAGTAGGTGCGGAGGTTCTGTTCATTCAGCCCCATGTCCAGCATGATAGCATGATAGCCGCTGTCGTGCTTGGGATATTCGGAACGGAACCAAGTATTGCTCTCAAACATGGCCCGGTCAATGATGTGGTATTTCTTGCCACTGGGCGACCATGCCTCGACAATACTATCATACTCTTCGGGCAGGGAGATAGAACCCCCGCGAGGGATTCCTTCAAAGTCCAAGGTATCCACGGAATCCGGGGATACCGTGGCCTCATTGAGCAGGAGGTTCTGCGCTTCCTTCAATATACGACGGAAGTCGACGTTGGACTTTGACGGAGGCTGGTTTGTAATGAGCATGCAAAGCTCGTCACAAACATTGCGATAGGTCAAATAGGATTTGGTAATAAATGCCATGAGCTTAACTGGGAGGATAGATTGTTACTTTCTTGCAAAGCATTCCACCGTTCCACGGGGATGCGTAATAGGAGGTCACAGGTTTCCAATCTGTGTGGGTAGTCCCCGGAAAGTTCATATTAAACGCGCCGGGAAGCCACTTGGCGTCCTGATTGCCAATGGTTACGGTTATAGCCAGCGGGCCGTGGAGGCATGCGGGCAGACGGTAATCGCAAAGCGGCGAAGAGAAATACCCACTGTTCGTCGTGAACTGTACCGACGTCCCAAGGCCCCAGCCTTTAGGCCATGTACCATCAGGGGAGAAGGCTTCCTCTACCACGGCGGTGCAGGGGCCGGAGTAACTGTCCCTCATCATCCGGGTCTGCGGGAAGTACTTGCCCTCTTGTCTGCCGGAGAGGTCGGGCCTCGTATCCCACGGAATCCAACTAACCGAACCGAACACGGCAGGGAAACTGTAGTTCATCGTCGTAGTATATTTTTTGTAGTACCCGATTCCCGGAATCTGCATGTAACTATCTACGGCGTAACAGGGGTTCACCCATTGGCGCAGGACGACGCGGGACACGTTGGTATTCTTCTGGAGCTTGAATGTATTCCCGGTCAAGGTAGCTACGGTCGCACCAAACTGGAAGTAAGGGTATCTCGTTCCATTGTAGGAGAGTTCAATCCGGTTTGCTACTGCCGCCTTCAATGAGTAGGTTCCATCCGTGTATTCGCTCTTCTCGCCATTGCGGGTCACAACAGAAGGAGGCTCATTAGATGAGGACACGGAAGAGGTTACTGCAATGTCGAATATCTTGGTGCCGTTGAGTTTGATGGGGATGTTCCCGTTAATGGTGATGCCATTAGGGTTCTCTACCCAGACCAGCATATTGAGCTGACCGTTAGCGACGTCGAGGAATACCTTGCTAATCCCGGTGGGGAGGGAGCCAACCGTAAACTTCATTTCGGGGTTGTAGGTTCCCCGCTTATATATCCCTGAACCATCCATATAACCTATGGGAAGCGTCCAAGTCTGGCCAGATACTCCTTCACCGTACAGCGTGTCGGAGATAATCCCTTCCATGCTAATCTTGTAATTGCCGTCCGCAGTGTACCATGGGCCATCCGGGTTGACATTGTAGTAATGGTTGGCCGTAGAGATGGTGCCGGGAGATTGCTCCACGGGCATGCTATTCTGCACATACATGGGCCACCAGCGTTTGTTCTTGTAATAGACCGTTACCACGGTTCCCCTGTCTCTCCCCGGATTGTTGGAAGTGAATTCGCAGGTGAATGCGAAGTAGTTGGAGAACGAAGGATAGCTGGGGTCGTTCCATCCGTTGATGACATTAAGGTTAGAAAGCAATCCCGTAGGGCTGGGGTTGTCCTCGCCAACAGAGAAATCGCTGAGGTTGTAGTTCTCTTTAACCCACACAGTGTCAGGGATGGATATGGAAACCTCAGTTACCGGGGATTCCAGTTTGCGCCCGTAATAGACGTTACCCACGGAGTCCGTGTATTTCTTGAACCCTTCTTCCTGCCAGTCCTTATCGAACTCGGTGGAGGGTTCATGCACGATTTTACGAAGCACCGGATAAACCTGATTCGTTATCCGGTCGAACTGGCTCTCCCAGAACTCGTCAATCTGTTCGTAAGTGGTACACTGCTTTCTCGTCTCCTTCTGGCTATAGCCTTCCCGGACAACGACACTACTATCCACTCTCCACTGGCTACAGTTCTCGCCGGGGTCAGGAGGGTCAATCGCAGGGACATCGCCGTTCGCTGTCCAGTCAACGGACTGGCTAGTCGTCACTGTCGTATTGATGCACCGGACAAAACGGGAATCAGGGTTACAACAATTACCGGAGAGGCTGTTCTGTTCCTCTTTCTCCGCAATGTTACTGTTCCGTTTGTACATAGATACAAGGGTGTACATCTGCGTACTCGGATAACTGCCCTTGTCCCAGCCAGCACTAACGGGCTTATTGTCCAGTTCAAGGAGGGGCATGTGAGGAATGCGAGCCTGTCCCGGTTCCTTCCCTCCGCCATCGACGGGCCAAAGCGGCGCGGCCCAGACCTCTCTCGATAACTTAATTGCAGTCTGCGCCACCCATTCAGATTCGGGCAGGGACGTTCCCGGACCACCTTCATCCCACACCGTATCTCCCTTCTGCCAAATGTTATAAGGGACGAACTCTTTAACCACCGGGCCGGGCAGGGTTTTATACACACGGATGACCCTACGAAAGTACTTGCGCAGGTGTTCCTCTTCGAACTGGGCTACTTCTTCATATACCAGCTGGGCATCGTATGCCGTGTAGAAATGCTGGTCATAGAAGTCAGGGTCAAGCTTTTCGTTGCTGGGGTCAAACGAGCCAAGAGGGAGCGGGGCATACGCGGAATCCGTGGGTTCCACCCATTCCCGTGTAATCTCGTAGAAGTCCTTCAACTCTTCCGTGTCTGCATCCGGACCCATGAACTTACCCGTAGCGGCAGTATCTTTCAACGTATAGCCGTCACGGATTTTCTTCATGTCCTGAATGTTATATCGGAACTGCTGTTCCGGCGGGACCATGTAGTAGAAACGATAAACGTGCTGTCTCGCCGCCTCATTGACGGGTTCGACATGCACGAGAACTGCATCCCGCATGAACGGGAGGAAGGTCGTACCTGCGGTGGGTACGAACGGAGTTCCCAATTCAATGGTAATCTCGCTGGGATTCTTGGCAATCCTCTCAACGAAGAACATCACGTTCTTTACCACAGGAGTGGGAAAGTTAATTATCGGCTCACCCATTGGCCTGTCAGGACTGAACCCATTGCGCCACGAGGAATCCGTGGTTCCAATGGGTATCGTCGGAGGCTGTGGGTTGGAGGCCGGAGTGTTAGGAATTAAGGCCATGTATATTGGTTTGATAGAACGGCATGATTGCACCGGGAAGCGGGGGTGTCCACAACATGTGCACATGTCCGTTCAACGTTAATTGCATTGGTTCTCCCCGCTGAAAACTTACTGTCTCGCCCCGATAATAGGTGCGGTTTGTTCTCCTGTCAATAACATATCCTCGTATGACAAGTAATTTATGGCTTCTCTCCGCGTCAATAATTCTTGGCAGTTGAACTTCTTCACGAGTTTTAACCTGTGTAACCGAAGAGGTAAGGGTCTCGCCGTCATAACGAATTCCTACTTTCCCTCGTAAAAAATAGGCCCATTGGTTTCTGGGCAGTTTTAGCTCACCCTCGCGACCAAGAGGAAGGGAGGCATAGAATTGATTCCGTGCATGAATCTTTTCGCCACACGCGCGAATTCGTTTTTGCAACTGACTAAGATTCCGAGACAACTCGTTTTCGAGTTGTTCCTGCTCAGGGTTTTTTCGGAACAGATTGAATAGTTTCATTTCTGTCGGAGGGGTGTGTATCTTGTTGCGAGATAGCGCAGAAGGCGCGGTCTATTATTTCTTCATGGTCGCTTCGTAGATTGTCTATTTTTCCATGTAATTGGTCTAGAGAATCATCCAACTCGGATATAACTCTTAGAGCTTCTTGCAATAATATGAGAAAGGACTTCTCCTTGTCAAGACTAAACTCTATCTTTTTTGAGAGGTACTTATATGCCAGCTTTACTGCCACGTAAATAACTCCCACAAATACGAGATATGCGGGAGACATTTCATCGATGATACGAGTGAGAAGCAAAGTCCACACGTTGCCGTCAATGGTGTTTAGCTGTGCGACGAATTTAAACATGGCGGCAAGGTAATTCCTTGCCGCCATGTTATCATTTGGGGTTTAACGGGTCAAGAAAATTCCCCTCTTATTTCCTTGACAACAGAGTTAGGGCGTAAGCATGTCGCGCATCACATCGGTTCATCCAGCCCGTAAGGAACTTTTCCTTCACCGGATTGGCCTTCACAATGGAGCGATAGCGGGCACGACAAGCACGGTCCAGCAAATCGAGGACTGCCATTTCCTCCCGTGATAGAATGACGTCCGTCCATTCGGCTTGGGTATTCTTACCCCACTTACCATCAATACCAATGTCGAGCATGCGCTGGACGACCTTAGTCGTTCCCGCCACGCCCATGTTGAAGGTCATGTCACGAAGCATGAACTCAATGGCGTAGCTTCCTGCAACTCCCTTGGCAACTAGTGGTTCCGTATTGGCGAGAACATAGCGGAGGCATTCCTCCCATGCCGCATCCCTGTCGCCCCGGTCCAGCATGGATTTGATTAGATTGAATTCCTTGGGTTCAATCCCATCACAGATACCTGCAATCTCCCACTTGCCACCGCCGTCACCAGAGGGGAGGCGAGTTACGCGCAGAGAATCGGGACCTGTAATCTTGTAGTCCTCCATGTTGAGAATCTTCTTGGCCATGCCCTTGCGGACAAGCTCGGCCGGGGACACGTATGCCGCGGATACCGGGGAATCGTTGGGTTGTTCATCAGGTACCGTGGATTCCGTGGGTTGTATCTTCTTCCATATAGCATCAATGGTCTTATCACCAAGGATACCGTCGGGCGTAGTTCCCGCCCACTTCTGTATTTCCTTTATCTTATCTTTCCTTGTCATTAGTTTTTTCTACTTTGATTCCATCAGAGGTTAGCTTCCCCAATGAGATTTGAAGGTTAATAATGTTCGCCATCGACTGGGCAATTTCTCTGGCCCAGCTTTCGAAATGAAGAGTGCCCAATGGGGTGGCAATGTCCGTGAGAATGGTGGCAATAGCGTCCCCATTCATGGACACCCTCACGGCATCCGAGAATTCTTCTACCTTGGCTTTCGCGGGTAAGTGGTCGATTTCGTACCACATAACATCCTGTATCTCTTCGTCTTCATCATCCGCTTGGGGATATTGGACACGAACGACACCAGCAACATCCTCGTCGGACACTACCCGAAGGATAGACCCTGTTGGGATGCTATCCCCACACATGCCACATCTCCCCGTATCTATCCGAAGAACAACGTCGCCGCACTTAAATCTGGTCTTAACTTTTCCGGGTTCTACTTTCATTTTCGTTTTTGGTTTTGTTTATATCCGGTAATATGACATGCTCGTTGAGGTCTTCAACAATACACTTGGCCCAGCCCTCTACTTCCCAGCACATATCGACCTCTTGGTCGCCCAGCTTATATCTGGTAGGTATGCGGAGAACGGGCTGATAGTTGAAGAGGATGATAGCCTCGTCCCGTGTGTATCGGACGAAAACTTCATGTTTGGTCTCTTCCACTAGCTCAAACTCATAGAAGGGGAACCGCTTATGTGTCCCATCCACGGTCTTGACAAGGATGCGACGGTCCATACCTTCCTCTTCTTGGACGTATACTAGGGAACCCTCCGCTAAACTCTCACGTATTTCTGGATGCCTTCCGGTGTCGATGAACCGAACAAGGTCCCCCTTTTTGAATTTGCGTTTGTTAGTCATTGAAGATTGGTTGTTCCTTTTCGACGAAGGTAATCCCCGTGTCGGATTCTTCCGTCGTGCATTTCTTAATCTTGTCACGAAGTTCGATTGCCATTTCGAGGGCGAAGTCTCTTGTCGGAAGTCCCTTCTCATCCTCATTCCTGTGATAGGGGAACATGGCAATACGGTAGTTTCGATGAATCACCGCAATGATTCCTGCTCGCGGGTATTCCATTAAGAAGGTTTCCAGCAGGTATTTATCGTTGGTCATTGTTGTTCCTTTCCCGTTTAAGTAGTTTGAATCCTTTTTCGGTTTCGATAATCGTGCTCTTCTCAATTTTGTGGGCAATCTTCGTTGCCAGTTTCTTTGCCGCGTCTCGCGTCATGAAGCCCCGTTCGTCCCACTCTGTGCAGTAGAAAAATTGGGCAACGGCAATCCCATCATATTCCACTTCGAACCCGCCGAGCATTTATTCTCGAAAATTCTTACTTTGTCGTTGGTCATTGTTGTTCCTTTTAAGTTTAAATCCTTTTTTGGTTTTGATGGTCGTACTATTTTCAATTTTGCGGGCGAGCTTGTTGGCTAGTTTCTTAGCTTGCTTCTTGGTGAAGAAGCCACTTTCATCTTCCCCGCAATAGTTGAAAATGGCGACGCAACTTCCTCTGTGCATGACACGGAACATTCCGCTAGTAGGGCAGTCACAAATATAGGTATCTGAATCGTTATTCATCGATGTTGAAAATGATTTGGTTAAGTGATTAATCCCCATTTCGGGGTAGTCAATAATTGTTGTCTTTTCCATTTGTCTATGCGTTTGCGGTTTCTATTTTTAAGGTGTCGCCGGGAATGGCAATCTCCCAACAGAAGGAGGCGATGAAATCGTTGCGAAGAGTTACCTCTTCTCCGACTTTATACCATCCATCTGGAAGGAGATAATCCCTCTTCATATCAATGGCGGCTCCTGCCTCTATTGGTTCCAACGCCATGAAACGGTAGTCCCATTCGTCGCTCTCGGTCTTGAACGATTGCAGGATGAACCAAGGGGTAACGTCAGCGGCTTCATTCCCATCCTCGGTTTCCTCCCCAGTAGGCGTTCCTACGACGCGGGCACAATAACCGTTCCTCATGTTCTCCAAGGCAACCCCGAAGGGCAGGTTGAAGTGAGAGAGGGAATAGGCAATAACGCCCCATGTCAAAGACCGGGCGCGGGAGCAAACCCCGTCAAGCCGTGGAAGTACCGTGGCTATTACTTCGGGGTTGCTCTCCGGGCCGTCGGAACAAAGAAAAAATTCTCGGACGCGAGTTGTTGTAGGCATGGGTTCTATTAGACGTAATTGTTCAGTAGTCCGTAAATCTTTTGGGCACTCTGCTCGAAGTCCTCTGCCAGTTTCCTTAGCGCGGGTTCATTCCCGGCAATGGTGTAGAGGTAGGGAACGATGTCATGTAGGATGACATTTCTGTACAGGATAATGCACTCGGTAGTAGTATCGGGCAACACGGGACGCACCAACATGGGCTTTACCATCCAGTCGCGACCATGTAATCCGAGATAGGTTTCAATGAAACTGTCGGCAATGCCGCCCAATTCTTCTACCGCATCATCGTATCGTTCATGATGGAATCCACTACTTGTCTGGTAATGGAGGACCTTCAATACGGGGTAGAGTTGCAGGATGTGGGATAAATCAAGTTGCATGGTTAGATGATTTGAAGAGTGAAGGGGAAGGTGCGGGTCCAGTCAACCGTATTGGAGAACTCAACAGTCATCCAGTAGGTCCCGACAGGATATTCGGCAGGGTCTAATTCAAATATATCGGTCGGAAGGATAATGGTGTCAGCAGTGCCTCCGGGTTTCACCGAGGACGTCATGCCAGACGCGACTGTCTTCCATACAGGCAAGGCTCCGGCGTTGAGCGGGGCTAACTGAATCTTCCATGCAAAGGGGCTTGACGGGGAGACGTTGACAAGAAGAGCAGAGGCATGGGAGAAATTAAACCAGAGGTCTCCCTTAAATCCTGCACCGAGGGGGAGGATGAGAGAGGACATTCCATGCTGAACTTCCAACGTGGGATTTACGCTTACCTGTTCATAGTTCGCCTTGCGAATAAACTGTCCGAGGCTTCCGTCAAAATATAATTGGTTCGTGTTCATGGTGTGAATGAAGATTAGATATTCTGTTTGGGTTTGTCAACCATAATCTGCACGCGGCGCGGATAATCCGCAGAGCATGGAGCGGTGCTTGCGCTCTTTTCCCAGCCACGTTTCACGGCGATGTCGAGAACCTCCTTGTCGTATTGGTAGTCGAGGCTCACTCCGAAGTGTCCGGCGAACGCGTCATGATAGACATAATAGATACTTCTCATTTTCTTAATGGCTTTCAGGTCGCTATCGTGCCGGAACCCCCACACACTACCGTCAACTATACTGGTCCATGTAGGGTAGTCTTTGATGGCCGCCCGCTTCATTCCCATGTATGCGGAGATGAAGATGACATCCTTCTCGGTAGCTATCTGACTAGCCATAACGTCGAGAAGGTCCGCTTCGCGCACCGGGCATTGAGTATCGAGCACCATGATGTCCATTCCCGCATGCTCTGCGGCGATGGAGAGGATGGCTTCATCGGGTGCGTCAGGGACGCGGGCAACGTTCAGCTCTTCCGCTTTGGCCCATGAAAGAACGCCAAGGTCCTCGGACATGACGGTAATGCGCTCGCCGGGGATGTGCAGGGATTTAAGATAATTGACCGTGTAATGGATTAGGTTTGATTCCCTCTCCGGCCAATGAAGGGAGGGGTTATACGCGCTAATGATGTAATGGATGTTGTTGTCCATGCCCGCCATCATACACAGAAGAAGATTCTGGTCAAGAAATTTTTAATTGGTATGACACAACCGCACACGCTAGTGGGTATGACACAACCGCACACGCTAGTGGGTATGACACAACGGAGAACCCACGGAACCCATTGTGACCATTTGGCCGTGGGTTCCGTGGGTTCCGTGGGAGTTTAACGTCCTGACATTTCGATGTACGAAATCGATAAGCCAGTTGTACTGCTATATCAAAGTGTCGTGAACTGTAATCCCTTAAACCATTGATTCATTTGGGAGATTTCGGGAGCGGCAACGTAGGGGGTCCAACAGTAATAACTTCCAAGGCAGTCAACTTCTACTCCACCTATCGTGGTGTTCCATGTGACTGTTCGCATGGAAGCCTTATTCCCATTCGCCCAATATTTAATGGGGTAGCCTACATAGGCAAGTATCGAAAAGGTCTGCCATACACCAGAGGATGTTTTTCTCTCATACTTGAAGCTTAATTCGATACTTACATCCAGATAAACTGCTCCACTTTCTGATTCAATGTACCACGTATTATCCATAAATCCGCTTCCATAATGTGGTCCGTATATACTGTTTTGGTATAGCCAGCCGTCGTCATAGTAGGGCCAATCGCGGGCTTCCTGCAATGTGACTTCATGTGGAGTAATTTCAGTTCCTTCCGGCACTCCCTGCCATGCGAACCAAAGTGCTGGTTCGTATACTCGATATTGAGTACGAGCATCGACGCCTCCGGGAATGCCATCCTGACTAGGCAACTTCGCCGGAAGCGCGATGGAATTAAATCCTTTTAATGTGTTGAAGACTTTCCACGCGTCCACAAGGTTCTTGCACTTAATCCCCGGTTTATGCGTTGCGTTTGGTGAAATAGCTACGGCTCGACCTAGAGGTACAGGAAGCCCGGAAACCGTGGGTCCTTGGGTTCCATACCACAAACTACTTTTATATTGTTCAGTGTAGTCAGGATTATTCTTCCTCATTAAAACCGAAATATCCTTCGACGAGTTCGTGGGGAGTAAGAGGTGAGACTTCATGGTGCTACGGTAGAAACTTCTGCATATTGCCCAACACGTCCGCTTACTCCGTCCACGTAGCCACTATACCAGACGGCGGCCAGTCCAGTATTGACCAGCTGGGATTTCACGGTTGCGTCAAGACTATTGTCCTGCGGGTTTCGCGTTACCGTCAGGATGGCAATCGCGCATTTGCTCTTACCCGTTCCCTCGGCACTCTCAATCGGAGTGATTACCTCCTTACCATCCCACGGCTTATCATCAACAACCAGCTTGGCGTTCGTCACGGTATTGGCGGGCCAAGTATATTCCCATTCAAGGAGTACGGGAAGTTCACCGTCGGTTACGATTTCCTTCTTAGCCGCCCCGTCTTTGAACCCGTCAATCTCCACCTTCTTCCGTTCGGTATCACGGAAACCGCCCGGCTCGATAACTGCGTAGGTATGCCAGTTCTTGTTTGCGTCCTGCTCCTTAGTCGTCGTGACCTTGTATGGGAACTTGCCGCCACCGCCGCCACCTCCAATGAAGATAGCACCTCGGTGAAGTTGCTGGATATATCCGTTCCTGCCCTTGCTCATCCTCGCAATGGGGACGGAGAAGTCCGCGCTGGTGTCTTTCTTGCTACTTACCGTAGAAGATTTGCGGTCACTCTTTACGTTTACGTACCAGATAATATCCTTATCCAATGGTGCCTTCTCTCCACTATCCACTGCCTTCAACGTCCCCGGCGCACCACCAATTTCATGCACCTCATTATCATCAATGACAACACCGCAGGTGTACATGACCTTTGCGTTAGTCCCGGAATCCTCTGGGTCATACACGACGGAGAACATGCTCTCTTCCCGGTTGCGCATGAGGGGGTCATCATTATATACCGGGGTGTGGAACGTCCCTACATCACTATCTCCATAGACAGGGGCAATCGGGTCCGGCATTGAATCAAACGGCGGGGCCTCATTAAACATCTCCGTACCCACGGGAACCGAGGGTACGGGATGATTAAAGAGGTCAGGAGCTTGTGGAATCTCGCTGTACTCTTCTGCCATATTATTTGCAGTATTCTTTGGAGGGAATTACTACCGGACCTGCATCCGTCTTGGGCTGTTCCTGCGTAAAGGTCAACCTTCCGGGGCTAACGATTACACAGGATTCTCCATTGCAGATAACTGCGCGGTCCTTACTCACATCCGCGTAGGTACAACTACTCTGCCCCAACGCCCCAAACATGGCTAAAGCTCCAAGGGCGGCACTAATAATCCCGGAGATGATAGTCTTGTACTTGCCGGGTACGCCAAGCTGGACACAGTACTTCGCCGTCAGCTGGGCAAAGATGTCAGCCTCTCCCTTGATTAGTTTGCCCGCCATGTTCATGTAGGGCTTCTTCTTTACCGCGGTGAGCTGGTCCCACGGGGTTGGAAGTTCAGCCATGCTATAGAGCTTGGCCGCGACTTCTGCCTGTTCATCGAGATTGTTCTTTTCCATGTTGTTGATTAGATTGTTTGTGGCCGGAAGATGTCACGACAGAAAGTGATACCTTTCGGAGTTAGTTTACTTTTAGTTTGTTTCCTCGACCCCCTCACTCCCTCGTATTCAATATACCCTTTTTCTTCCAGCTTGCGCAGGATAGAGTAAAGAGAAGATATGGGGATGCGAGTGCCCTCACTTATTGTCGGATTCTCATGTTTCTGCTCGAAGCCATTGGCGTGCATGTACAGAAGGACACGTATGTTATCAATGGTGAGGGAGAAGTCAAGGAGGTCAATATTCAGAAGGAGACCGAGCAAGGTTTGTTGATTGCTCTGGCCCTTCTGCACTGTTCTGGTTGTGGAGTAGGTCGTTCTCATACGCCAGAGCTATCTAAACCTAAATGGGACAACAAGTCAACCAGATTGTACGCGAATCGTGTCCTACGACCGCGAGGGTCGCTATCATCACGATACCGTACACGTTGAACCTTGCCCCGCTTGAATAGGGTGGTCAGATACGCCGGAGACTTCAAGCCCGTAGATTCCAATGCGGTAGCTACATCAACGTATCCTTCCGGGATACTGTCATATAGGCCTTTGACCTGCATCTGAATATATTCATTGGCTCCTTCCCCTTCCCAGTACATGGTGTGACCGCAACGAACGTGTTTGACCTTCAATCGGTTCAGGGCGTGAATTACCCACACGGAGCTTCTCCCGATTTTATCAGCAATCTCCCCAGTGGCAATGTAGCCCTTCGGTATGTTCTTTACCGGGGGAGTACTATGCCGTGGCCTCCGTGGATGTTTCAATTCGGGATGGACGATTAGTCCTCTACTGTTCTTCTTCATGCAGGGGTAAAGTCGTTGTCGTTATTGTTCTCGATGATGTAGTAGAAGAGAATACCGAGAAGGAATCCGATTAGTGTGTACATACGTTTAGCGAAAGAATTTGGCTGTACGGCTCAATACGTCGTTAGGGATTAGAAGAATCTCGTCTCCGGTCGTATAGCCACCGTTGTATGGTATGGCGAAGAAGAATCCTTTTTTGAGGACTGTGTCAATGAGGTCTTCGTCGGAGGCTAGACCAACTTCGATAGGGGAGAGAATGTGCTCTTCAATAAGAAATTGGCGAAGCCCTTTCATTTGTCCAATGTATGGTAGGTTCATGAGATAAAATGTTATGCGGCGAGGTCTCCCTCCGCGATTAGTATTGAGTTAATGGGGAGGACGAATCCTCCCCCGCTAATGGTTATCCAGTGGTCGTTCATTTTTCTTGGGACTTCATAGTTAATACGAAGCTATTCCAGCGGGCCACCGCTTCTTCACGGGTGCGGCCATGAATGGAAATGCTATGAGGAAGAAGCTTGGCCCCGTTGCAGACAACATAGCAATGTTCCTCTCCGGGATAGATGGTTTCCCCCACGACCTCCGGGATTTCTCCGCAGTAGGGGCAAGGACGTGGACGGACGTCGCAGGCTTCAAAATGCCGTCGCACCTCTTGCCCCACTCTTTCGACAAACATATCAACAATATGCTTCGGCACGATTTCTGTGACCCCGGATTCCGTGGCTTCCTCGTAGTTCAATGGATGGTCCAGCCCCTCGTCGAAACAGGAAGCACAGGGTCCCACGGTTCCGGGCAAGTCCCCGTACTTGCATGTGGAGCAGGGGGAGAGGACATCCTCTTCATCCTCTTCCGCTTCTTCATATTCCGGGTACTCAATTCCCCGCTCCTGTCGGCAATGAGAGCATGGAGGATTGCAACGGAGGTTATCCCGGTGAGTGCAAGTATTGCACGGTTCGATGACATCGTCGTTCTCGTCCGTACCTTCGGCACATGGGGTTGCCTCGTCGGGAGTGTAGTTATCATACCAATCGCAACTGGCGCAGGGTTCCTCTTCGACGGAATCTCCCTTATGCTTGCAGTGGTCGCAGGTCCGCTTCAACAATTCTTCTTCCCGCTTCCTCCGCGCAGATTCATCTGGGGTATAATTCTGATAGCCGTTGCGGGAGATGCAGGGTTCCTCTTCGATAGATACCCCCTTATGTTTACATGTCAGACAGGTAGGTCCAGCCATCTCGGCTTCCTTCTGCTTTGCTTCTTCCCGCTTCATCATTTCAATCTCTACCAATTTGTTGGTATCGGAGGTGAAGCAGGGAAGTCCGGGAGTGAGAGCACATTTCTGGCAGGAGGATTGCACCAGCAAGGTATCACGGAATTTGCAGAGGGAGCACCTCCGTGCATCCTCGCTTGCCGTGGTTGCCGTCGCTTGCGTGGGTTCACTGGATTCAAAGTGGCTAAAGTACATGTCACAGGATGCACAGGGTTCCGCGGTTTCGTGGAGGTCACGGTATGCGCAGGTCCAACAATTTGGTTCGTCGTTCATTTTCTCTTGATGTGTTTCTTAATGGTTTCGATTACCCACAGGGTGAATAGGGTGAGGGCGCACAGAGCAATAGCACCCCATGCGAGGATGTCAGTAATATCAACAAATATTGTCATGGTTAGTCGATTAGTTTAAGGTCAAAGAACATAACGATGTTGAAGTAGTTAGTGGTCACTCCATCGATAGCTACCCAGCCGTCACTGTCTTCATCATCGTAAACCGCGTACTCCTGATAGGGCATAGGCTCTTCATCGTAGCTTACCCAGCCACGAGGAACGAATTGTACCCTATCCCCTCTCTTGAACGGTCGCCGGGGTTTGGCGGCGTTAGTGCAACCTGCGCGGACAGATTCTTCTGGCGCATCTAGAATTTCTTCCATCTGGTTAGCAGAGGCCCACTCCGCTAATCCTCCCGAATAGCGTACCTTGTACGGGTAGGAAGAACGTTCGTTGTCGATTTCCACGACGCGACCGCAAGGGCCACCGTCGACGCGGACAATCATTCCGAGTTTAACTTGATTTTTTTCCATGTTAGAATTTGATGTTCGGGTATTCGCGGTAAAGTCGATAGCGGGTCATCCACATGAAAACTCCTGTGGTTATGTAGTTAGATACAACAATAAAGAGATACCATGCGGCAATCCATGCGGAGATAAGAGAGAGGACATAAAGCGGAGGTGCGGGAAGAATGAAGAGGCACTCGGCAATGATACTCACATTTAGTCCGATTAGCCCAAAGATAACCCACTGAACCGAAGTATTGAAGATATGGTTGTATATGTTCTCCATTTCCTTGCGCTCATATAGGGTATACTCGCTTCCTCTCGTCCGGTAGCTATTGGTCTCAATGCCAATGAGCTTCAAGTGAGCTTTCAGCCTCTTGGCCATCTCGGTGAGGGCAGTACCTCCTAAGCCGCGGAGAGCTACACCCGCAAGCGCGAAAAGGCCCGCAAGTGCAAAGTATTGTGTGGTTGATAGATGCAATGTATTCATGGTTGTTCTTGCTGTTTGAGTTCCCACGGCCATTTCTCAACTGCATGGTGAGGTATGAGGAATTTGCGTCCTTGTGAGTTTATCACCAGAAGTTCTCCATACTGTACGTCCTTATCAAGAATCGTGACAGGAGTATTTTTCCATACTACTGTATCTTCGGGCCAGACCCTCATGATAGGAGGAAACTTGGAAACAAGGTCTTTTATCTGATTCTCGGCTTCTTGTGCAGAATCTACCGGCGTTGTGGCAAGAGGACAGTTAATGCACTCATAATAATACATTCGTGTATAATTTCCTGTATATAAGTCCTCGTCATATACATCAGACTGCAACTGCATCTCATTTCCGCACGACGGGCATTTAAGGGTTTTCATTTTGCTCTCCTTCATGGTTACTCGGCTTGCTCCATTCCCCACGGCCATTCAACTATCCTGCCGGGTTCAATGCTTCGCCCATCCTCCAACAGGATGCGCATGGAGACGCGGGTTCTTCCTGCAACGATTCCGGTATGCCGACGGAACATACCGTCGAAGTACTGGATTTCGGCACCGGGCTGGAGGCGCAGAACCGGAGGACAATGGTCAATGAAGAATCGAGCATTATTCCATGCCTCTTCATACGCTGTCTCCGGGTCATCGTTATCACATCCTTGCACGGCCAGTGAGCAACTCACACATTGAATGAACTCGTAGTTACCCTTCCGTCTTTCTTCCAGCAGACCCCCGCAGATAGGACAGAACAGTGAGGGATGTTCTTCCTCTGGGAATGCCTCATCAAAGACCTTATCAACTACTTCCGAAGATTCTACGGATTCATCTCGAAAAGAGAATTCGCTCTTGGTAGGAATGTTCGTTGGGGCCGAGGTATTGGCTTTAACTATCTTCGGGCTAGGGTCTGACATATAAATGTGTATCAAGCCATTGGCCTCGTCAATAGCAATCTCAGTTATCTGTTTGGTGTTTGATGTCTTGGACATGGCACCACCATATAATAATTTTATTATTTGTCAAGAAATTATTTCAATAAAAAATCCCCGGAGGGATTACCCTCCGGGGCGATGTGCTACTTGCGCTTCCAGCCAAGTAAGTCAAGAAGTTCGAGTAAGCTCATGATTATCATCCTTTTGTGAAGAAGTTAAAGAAGGATAGTGTACCACTATCAGTGAGTACGAACTGGGGATATTGGTCAGGGGTAAATATTTTTGTACCCCCGGAATCCCCGGTAGCCTCGACAGTCAGAAGGACTGCGGGCACCTTGTCCGTCGGGCTGGAAGGGGATGGAATATCTCCCAATCGTGCCCAAACTTGGCACGCTTGCCACTGTTCGTCAAGAGCGGCAATGGCCTCGATAGCCTTGGCTATTGCAGGTATCTGCTCCTTAGGAACTGTGGTCTCATTGTACTGGTCAAGGTGCGTAAAGCCCAGTGTATCAACATAGATTACGCTCATAATGAGCTTTGTCCAGTCGCCGGGCTGTGGGAATTGAATTTGTATTTCTGCGTTATTCATGCCTGTTCAATGGGGATGTTAATATCTTCGAAATCCGTGGTTTCCTCGGATTCAATGGCATTGACGGCCATTGCTTCCAATGCGTGATAGGTTGGATTGGTCAATCCATTGGAATAAAGGTGCCTGGTGCCTGTGCCCGCGTCGGCTGAAAGGGCATATGTTTTCTCATTGCGCGCATCAATAATCAGGGTGCTTACGCCTGTTCCTGCCTCGAAAGCGATGAAGCCGCGGAGAGAAGCTATCTTGAACAGGGTATTGGTACTGCCGCCTCCCAGCTCCATATAAAGAGCCGCCTTTTCCTCCCGCTCTTCTATACTCGGTGGCCCGCTCTGCATGTAAATAAGCCTGTTCAGCCCGTTTGGCATCAGCTCATTATGGCCTACCGGAAGAAATACGGTTGTCGTCTTCACCTGCCAGTGTCCAACGGACTTTACATAAAAAATTTCCCTTACTCTGATTTCATACCCCTTGCGGACAGTATCGTAAGGAGTATTGATGGTAACATCGACGATTTCCCCATAGTTGACGGCCAGCTCGTTCCCCGGAATCATAGAATAAGAATCCATCGTCAACCCGGTTCTGTTGGTTTTTGAGCCACGGCCTAGGCCAAAAGTAAATTTGGCGAAGGCTGTCGCGCTGACTGCAAGGGAAAATCCGCATACGGAACTGTAATTAAATTGACCGTTAGGCCCTATCAGAGGGATAACCGCGGACCCGTAAGCATTGGAATCCGTAGAAGCCGCGCCCACTGAAAATCTCTGCATCAACCCGGCAAGAGTACCGTTGGTAGCTTTAGAGATGGAACCCGTGACTGTGATTGAGCCGGAATTAAGATATATTGGCTGAACCAACGCAGATACCGCACCAGCAAATCCTAACGCATAAAGGCGGTTGACCGCGCCCGTATCAGTGGGTGCACCAACTGCCAGCGGGATGTTGATGCCTCCATTGGCATTGGGGGTTTTGCGGAACGTCATAACCCCGCCCACGTCAATAGTGCCGTGCATACGGGTTTGGGCGTTGAACGTAACTACCCCGTTATGGTTTTCACTTCTGTAGACCCACAAGTCCCCTGCCCCATCGATGGTCAATGTCTTATCGTTGACGTTATTGGGGTCAGTTACGGAGAGGAAACCGTTGGATTCTTCGTAAAGTATGGCTCGCGTAGGACCGCTCTCCTTGCCGAAGAGGATGCACTTCATCTTCTCGCCAGTGGTGGCAACGAAGCTAATGCCGTCATCAAAAGTGGTGGGGTTTTGGAACTTGACAGGAATCGCAACGTCCATGTGGGAAGCGTTCGTCCCCTCAATGACTGCGGCTCCGTTACCATCGCCGTGGATTTTCACCGCGTCATCTCCTTGTCCGAGAACTAAAGGAACTTCGTTTCCGAGAACCAATCCCGCCGTGTTGGTGAAACTCCATGCCCCGGAGATTGTCTGGTCACTAGCTGGGTCAAAGCCAGTGCCAGAACCGCCACCCTCACCGGAGCCTAAACTAAAATTTCTGATGGAGACAAAGTAGCCCGCTTCTTCAATCGTACTACCGAGAGAAAGAATTGCAGAAGTTTCAGTTGCCACAAAGACCAGCTGGTCAGTAGTCTTGCCGCCAGCGAGGAATGCCTTAGGATTGTTGTCGGCTCCTACGCTAAAGAGCGCATAGCTGAATTCCGGATTAGGCTTCGTTTCCATCAAGCCGCCCAAGTCAGGATGCACATTGATAGAATAGAGCTTACCGCTTTCGAGGTTGGAGATTTTGTAGAAACCTTCGGAGACAGGACCATCACCATCCAGCGGGAGGGCCTGATACTCTTGGTCGTAGTCGAACCCCAGCGGGTGAAGTGCAATCGTCGCGTGTGCGCTCTCAACCGAAGCATTCTTATCCTGTGCGTTAGTGGGGACGACGAAGTACTTACCGTTGGGAGATGCAATCTCAATCACCTGTCCTGCGACCGAACCATTGATGATGAACTGTTCCGGCGTAATGTTGGACCACAGTTCGTCAGTAGGAGCGGTAGCGGAAAGCTTGAAGAGACAGGGAGAACTGGAAGCAAGAAGCCACGCGGTGTGCGTGTCGGCATCGCCCAGCTTATAGGTTACGCCCGGCGTAATAGGAGAACCGTTGACGTAGTTTTCAATATTGATTTTAGAAGAACGTTTACGTGCCATGATAGTAAAAATTTGGGGCTGAACCCATAGAAGTTTAGCTCATGAGTTCAGCCCCGTCAAGGTTTAATTGTTGGTTATGCGATATTTCCAACGAAGGTAATCACCGCAGTCCCTTTAAAGGTCCCGGCATCACCGCCCGTAGGAATCTGGAACGAGGCAACGGCGGCTCGCTGTCCCGCACCAAGAGCAGTCCCCTGTGAAAAGATAAGAGTTCCTCGAAGGTTCTTACCAGTCACAATACCCTGCGCGGCCTTGAGAGGAAGAAGACCTTGCGCCCCTGCTTCCCCGACTACGTTGGTAAGGACTACGTTCTGGTTCTGGATAGTGATGTTGCCATCGTATTGGAATTCAGGTGCGGCGGCTTCGGTCACGAAGTCCACGCGGTAATATCCGGCAGGGGTAGGACCTACAAGAGCTACGTCGGAAACGGTGTCCGAAAGGGTCGTAAGCTGAGGGGCGGTAAGACCCTCAATCCCCTGCGCGGCTACGATGTCAACGTTAGCCTTTACTGCTCCATCTACGTACACCCACGCTTTCGTGCCAGTGGAAGTGAAACGAGTGGTCCCTGCGGCAGTTACAAACGGAGGTTCTTCTATTGCATCTGCAATGGTATCTCCTGTCTTGACAAATACGGTTACAGGGACTTCCGCACTTACTTTCAATTCATACCCCGTATTTGCGACTAAATCACCGATACTATACCACTTGTCAGGTGATAAGTCTGCGGGAAGAGTTGCTTCTTCGGGAGCCGGAATTTGGTCAGCCTTCATAGTCAAGGTAATCTCCGCGCCCTCAAGGGCATCGATGCGGAGGTAAGCGTTAGTCTGACCACTTTCCGTCGCGAAGTAGAAAGCACGGCCAGAAAGATACCCTTCGGCTTCCAACTGCTCCAACGCCTCATCTTTCGCGATGACCACATGCGGGCACTTGGTAGACGTGACAATAAACTTATACCGAGTAGCCTCGGTCAGTCCGGTAAGCTGATAGATTTGCCCGCGAGCGATAGTTGCATTCTCTGCGGGAATGGGAAGATTTACTACTGCCATAATTATTATTCGTTAAGAGTTGCTACTGTTTTAGCTTGATGAATAAGGGGAGTTAAAGTTATTCCCCTATTCACGGGAATGTGCGCAGTATCCGACGCAGGGATAATAATATCTCCATCATTCACTAATACACTTTGAACACTATTTTCAACATCAATACCGAAGTAAAGAACTTCGGGTTGATTAGTGGGAATAGACACCAAGTGCTTAACTCCCATAGCTACGGGAATTGCTTGCACCGCCAGAGGTGTTGCGGGACGAGCTTCCAAGGTCAATGCTGTCCCTGTAAGGGATTCCGTAACAGTTAAATTCCCGGCGGCTTTGAGATGTGCTTTGAACTCCCGGTTTACGAGGGAAGAACCTTCGACAAGGGTCTTCTCGTCCTCCGTCAGTTTGACGACAGGAACTCCCCTATCACTGGTGATAGTAATAAGAAAGTCTCCTTCCTTGCTGGGAATGAGCGTATTCTCAACTCCTGATTCGAGGACAACTGGTTCTGTAGTGGGAACGTCGATTTCCATACTAGTTAAAAAGGTTATGCTCCAAAGCCAGAGGCGATAATGGCACCAATGTCGGCACCTTCTGCTAGTTCTTCGGCTTCTTCGGTTTCGGTTTCCTGTTTAGGGGATTCAGTTTCTCCTTCGGTCTCGTCCTCGTCGTCGCTATCATCGTCACCTATTTCTTGGTCCTCGATAGAAACAATCTCAATAGACTTGCCGTCATCTGAAACAACGCCAACTCCCATGAGCTGAACATCATCCCCCGGTTTAAGGTCTCCAAATTTTTCAGGGTCATACGTAATCTTCATGCAGATAAAAATTGAGGCGAGCGGGTTCATCCCGCCCGCCTCGGTTTAAGGGTTATAGGTTTAGGCTTAGAGGCCAGATACTACCGCAGGGGTACTTACCAGAGAGCCAACGGGCTTACCGTCAGCACCAACGAGTTCGCGGCCAGCGGTCGTGCGAATATGTCGGATGACTACACCGTGACGCGGGAAGACAGGCATCGGAGCGGCAGAAAGCGTCGCGATGAATATGCCCTGCGTACCCATGTAGTTATCGCCGTTGTCCTTGTTGTTCACCCAAACCAGCTCACCAGCGTAAGTCACGGGGTCCCACTTGGCCTGACCGTAGGCAGACACCGGACGAGGAACGAGGGACTTGTACACGTCCTTCACAAAGATAATCGTATCTTCGTAGGGGGCGTTCATGTACGCGGGGTTCGGCACATAGCGGTTACCAACAGTCGTTTCCACCTTGATATACTGGGGAACTTCCACCCACTTCTGACCAGTCGGCTTGGTGTCGTCGAAGGTGTAGCGGGGGTTCATGTTGTCCACGATGTAGGTAAAGCCCTTGTACGTCCACTTCACGCCCAGCTGACGCAGGAGGGTAGCATCCTTGCCTTCCGCGGCCTCTGCGAAGTTCCAGTCCTTGCGGATAACTTCGTTGTGACGCAGGATGAAGTCCACGGTGTCCTTAGACGTGTAAGCCAAGAAGACAGGGGAACCTTGGTCCATCAGAGCGGCAGATTCGCCAGCACCTTCATTGATGAGCAACTGCCAAGCTTGGTTCATCAGGTCGTCGTTCAGAGCGGCTTCGGGCTTAACTTCCGGCATGGAGTTAATATCGTTGCTCACGACATCGAGACCAACAACACCCGCCTTCGTGGGGATGAGTTTGTAGCTGGCGATGTTGATGTAGCTCTGACGGTAGAAGCGAGACCAAGTATTACCGACGGCACGGACCAACTGCTTCACCACATTCTCGGCCTGTTGCTTAGCTTGCCAAGACTGACGCATACGGAGTACGTCCAGTTTCTGGGAGGAAAGCCTCGTGATGAAGCGGCTGTAGGAGTATTCCGTAGCCCCCGTATCATTTACCGTAATCGGAATCTGGTTGGAGGTGGAAGCGAGGTTAATGTTCATCCATTCGACGCGGGGGTCCGTAGCACCGAAGGTTGCAATACGCCCGGAATCACCAACACCGTCAGTCCATTCTCCCGTCATAATCATCTGGGAGTTCCACGGAGAAGTACGAGCAAAGGTGCTGAACATGTTGGCGTTAAGAAGGTTGGTCATCGTGACCAGCTTCAATTCTTGGGCCTGAATATCGTTAGGAGAAGTAGCCATTTGTAAATTAAATTTGGTTTAATTTGCAACGCCTAGTTCTCTTTGGAAGATTTTGTTTTGGGGTCTTACGCGGTCATGGCAGGGTCAGGACCAAGAATTTTCACACCTGCATAAAGGTTTGTTTTGGTTTGCTCGCGGGAAAGCAAGAATGGAGCACCGCATTTGATGCCCCATTCTTGTCATAAAATTACCAGTATGTCAAGGAAAATTTATTATAATCCGAAGGCACTACCAATAATGTCCCCGACTGTGGTCGGCCCAACGGGCGGCTGGGTCTCCGGAGCTTTGGGGCTACCGCCGTTAGCAGAGGGGCGGGCCTTGCGGAGTTTGGCCACCTTCACGTTGAGAGCCTCGATTGTCGCGCGAGCATCTGCCAGTTCCTTGACCATGAGTTCGGCCAGTGCGCCGTCCATGAAGGAACCATTATTTATCTTGTGAGCAAGATGGCGGGCATGCTTCACATTCTCTTCGGTAATCTCCGTGGTCATGCCCAGTTCCTTGGCGCGTTCCTGCATCGCTTCCAACGTGTAGTTGTCGAGATTGACGGTGTAGGTTGCACCTTCGGATTTGCCGCCGCGGCTGGCTTTCAACTCTTCCACATACTTGTCGGCTTCGGCCTGATAGTTTCCGTGGGCGACAATGGCCGCGTCGCGGACCTTAGCCATGCGGACGAATTTGAACATGGCAGAATCGCTAATGCCCAGTTCCTTCCCAATGGCCTCATACGCTTCTTCGCGGTCGTACTCGTCGAGGTCAGGATTAAGGGCAACTTCATTCAGCTTGTCCATGTCCAGAGATGCACCAGAGGCGCGGGCAATCTCCGCAAGTTTGGCGTTGGCCTTATTATACGGGGCAGTTACATTGGTCTTGTATTCTTCGGTTGCGGTGAAGGCATAGCCGCGTACAATCTCGCGCAGAGATTCAAGCTCTTCATTGTTGGGAGAGGATTTACCCGCTTCTTCCAGCTTGGTCTTCAAGTCCGCGATTTCTTTCTTCGCGCCTCTCAACTGGACGCGCATTTCAGCGAATGCCTTGCTCGCCGCCTTGCTGGCCCGTTGTTCCTTCGGCCCATCATCTTTCTTTTCTTCCTTCTTCCCTTCTTCGTTTTCTTCCTCTTCGTTTTGTTCGTCGTTCTGTTCTTCCTCGGTTTCCTCGGATTCCGTGTCATCCGGGGGAACCGGGGTTCCCGTGGTATTGACTACTTCATCATCAGCGATGCGAGGCCCAGCATCTGGCATGACTACCGTACCATCCGGGGATTCAATGGGAGCCGTGGGGTTAGCGGGATTGGAGGGTTGAGTGGAATCCGTGGAATCCGGGGCGAACAGGGTCTGTTCGAAAATGTTATGTATGTCGTTGTGAATAGCACCATCTATGATGCCCTCCGCTACTGCGGGAATATTTACGTTGTCCATCTATGTATTACCTGTTGGGTGAAAGTGAGTTAATCCAAGCGTTACGCTCGGTCATGGGATGATTCATCATAGTTACCGGGGATTCGGTTTCTTCATTCTCTTCGGCCAGATTGAAGAGAGCGGCGATGACGGATTTGGCCCCTGCCGCGAAAGCTCCATTCAATGCGGCGGCTTCCATTGTGGGCTGTAATGTCGCATTGAGTTTTGACTGAACAATGCAGAGAGCTTCTTCCATTACCGGGTCATGCAGGAGTTCAGCAAGGCGGCCAGTCGCCGCCTTGTTGCTTTTGAACCCTTCGACAGTGTAGGTAGGAACTGCCTTCATCGTGCACCTCCCAGCGATTGAGCCGCTTTAGCGTTGGCTTCTACGGCGTTACGAGTAATCTCGGCATCCTGCTTTTCCTTAGCCAACTGGATTTCAGCTTCCGTCTTCATGCGCTTCAATTCAATTTCGGCTTCGGCTTTCATCTGTTCAGGAGTAGGTCCTTCTTGGGGAGCCGCTTCTTCGTTCTGTTGCATCGCTTCCAAGGCCCGCATGCCGTTGGTAATAACCTCGTTGCACCTCTTGACCAGTTTCTCGTACTGTTCAAATTCGGGGACAACTTCCTTGGCGGCCTGCAAATAGTCCATGTGTCCTGCCAACTGGGCGACCAGAAGCTGTAGAGGTTGAGCTAGCTGGGCCATCTCTTCGGGTTCCAGCTGTGCGTCCGGTAGCATGGACATGATGAAGTTGGCATGCACTTCCGCGTGCGTCCTGTGGTCCTCGTTCGGCATAACCGGAACTTCCTGACCTGCCATGAGCTGGTTGTTCTGGATGGATGCGATAGAGGCGGCCACGGTTTCGGACGGGTTGGGGTCATCCTTCAACGGCATGAACAACTGCGCGGTGCGTCCATTCGTTTCATTGGCAATGGCCATGCGGATGAGACGTTCCTGCCCAGCTCGTGGCATGAACTGCATGTAGTTGAGACACTGACGGAGAGCCATTGTACGGCGAACCTTACTGCCCGCACCGATAGGCGGGAGAGCGGTAACGCTGTCAAGGTCGATAGCGAAGAAGGCATCCCTTGGCACACCTGCTTCGTCCAGACGTTGGAGCATGCGTTCACGTTCCTTAAACCCGCCAATCCCTTCATCGTAGTCCTTGCGGATGATACGGCGAACGATTTCACGGAGAAGGATGGTCATGTGCTCCAAGAGCATATCCATGATGTTATTGCTGACCTTGCTCGCATTGCCCATACGGATTTCAGCTTCCAGCTGGGTGCGGCCCATGCCTCCATCAGCATTCACGTCAATCTCGCCCAAGCGTTCCCGGATTTGGTTCTGCAAGAATGCGAGGGGAGTTCCAGCAACTTGTTGCAGATTCGGTACGGGATTAGGAACCACTTGCGTTGACGGGTCCAAAATGGTATAGGCCCCCATCGGGTTCACCATTGCGGAGAGACGGGAGGTTTCATTGGTGGCAGAGACGTTCAGAGCCATGCCGAGGAACGCCGCGTCCGTCGCTTGGTTCATCAACTTGTCAATGACACGAGTGTGGGGCAGAAGGTCATTCCCATATCCGCGGAGAGCATGAATATCTCCATTGGTGCTACTACCCAGCGGGAAGAGGACGAACGCTTCTTCCATAGAGTTGTAGGCTCCTTCCTTGGTGTAGAGGAACTTGGTGTCATCTACATCGCGGTTCTGGTCACGCTTCACATCCTGACCATTGCCGCCGCTTCCGTTGACGAAGAAAATGGAATGAGTAACCGTACCGTTGAATTCGCGTACCCACATGTGGGCAATCGGAATACTGGTTCCAATTACGTCGGTCAGGGTGTAGTCTCCGTTTTTGAGCATCTTCTCGGTCTCCCAAGAAATGCGCTGGGGCTGTACTGTCTGATTGTAACTACAGGTCTTCAACACCTTCATGACCTCTTCCACATCCCAGCCAGCTTCCCTTGCGGTCTGCGGGTCACGAATGAAATCGTAGAGTTCATGGGCACGAAGGGTACGAGTAGCAAACACAACCTCAAGGGTGCTACTGTCCGGCTTAACCTTTCGCTCGAAGGCAAACTCGTTCAGACTACCCGCCTTGAAGTACCAAGTGTCAGGGTCCTCAAAGTAGGCAAGGCCGAAGCCGTGGAAGGAGAAGTTGTGAAGAAGGTCTGTCATGATGGAAGTGAATCCCGGCATGGACTTGACCATCTTCGTCACCTCGGTGGAAAGGATGTCAGAATAGATGGGGCGACGAGCATTATCTCCGAAGGTGGTTTGCACCGAAACAAGTTCGGGGTTATCCCACACTTCGCGGAGGCTAGCCGCCACCTTTTCACGAACAATCCGCATCGTGCGGAAGTTGTAGTTGGTTCGATAATTCTGACCAACTGCGGAAAGGGCCATTGGGTCATACGGGCGTTGTCCGTCCAGCTCTGCCTGTGCCTCTGTCCTCGCTTGCATGGATAGCTGGTCAGCGGTGAGGCAGAAGTAGAGCAAGGCGCGGGCTTGGTCAGCGGTCGGAACCCTTCGCTTGAGAAGAGTTCCGTTCTCGTCAACCACGCCGATAACCCCCGGACCTACGGGAGCATTTGCGTCTGGTTTCGGCATATCTACTATTTGTCAATTTCGTCTTTACCCTCAACCGCATCAGCCTTCATGGCTTTCTTGGTCTTGGGCTTCACAGGTGCAGGTGTAACAACTTTCGCGCTGGGTGTCAAGTCTTCTGCTTCACTTAAATCCTCGCGGGCTTTAGTTGCTCCACCTACTTGCTCGGACTGCCCCATCATATTGATAGATTCCGCTTTGATGCTGGCGATAGATACCTCGGCAGGGGTCGTCACCGTGACTTCGCCAAGAACTTGGGGAAGCTTAAAGTTGTCCGCGTCGGGGATTTCACCAACGGTGATGAGGTCGTCCCAGTTCTCCACGTTGAAGCACTTCTCGGTCAGCACCTTGTCAAGGAAGAGACGGAAATGCTGGGAGATGGTGACGTAGGGAACTCGCTGGGGATAGAGCTTCGCCAGCTGGCTGGACATGACGAAGGTTCCGTCCACGGTGCGGGATTCGTAGGAACCTTCGGTAGCGGGAACGGTGAAGTATTTACCCGCAATAACCGGAGCCTTCTTGCGATAGAACGTTGCATCCAGCGTATCAATCGCGCCGGGCTTAAACTTTTCATTGCCGCGTTCGGAAACCCAAATGATAGCTCGTTCGTCCGGCGCGTTCTCGTAAGCCAGAGCCTGTTGCAGTCGGGCGAAGAGATGAGTAACGAGAGCGTAGCTACCCGTGACAGGGGTCAGCAACTCAATCGTGCGAAGGTCCCGGAACTGATTCTTCAAGATTTTAATCATGGGTTCAGCGGCGGCCTTGGCCCGGTAAGGGAGCAGGAGCCAAACATCGTGGTCGCCACGGCTGGAAGCCGCAACGCTGTCAATGAGGTTCTGTGCAATGTTCGCGCCGTAGATGAGGACGCGAGGTTCACAAGGGATTGCTATTGTAGCCATTGTCGTTTATTTTGGTTTACTTGCTTTGAGGGCGCGGCGTTCAGCCTGTATGCCCAAGGATGTGTCCGCTTGAGGCGGCAGGATATTGAATGCCCATTCAGTTACCAACTGCTGGAAGAGATACCAGCGGAAGTAGAGCTGGGATTCGACGAGAGGCTCATACATTAGATAAGAGAAGAAGGGGTACTTTCGAGGACTGCCCGGAGTTAGCGTGAGAGGTCTAACGAGTGGGGTTTCCGTACTATTCGAGAATATCTTTGTCCGAAAGTATTTAGGACGCACTCCATGCACCGGGTCAACATCCTTAAAGGCCATCACGTGTGTAGGGTTCGCCCGGTCAGGGTAGGGGTGCATGACCTCGCCACGTGTAGGCGCAAGCCTTGCGGTATTTCCGTTTACCCACGCAAGGTAGTAGGCACGGTATCTCCATGCTTTTCCCCACACCTCCTTATCCTGTGCTACCTCATGGAAGATAGCCGCGTTTTCACTTATGGCCATACTCCGTGGTGGGTTTCAGGGTTTCATTCTCTTGTGCGTCTGCAAGGTAGTTGACGAAGTTAATGAAGGTAGCCGCGTCAAATTCGGGCAGTTCGTTCTTGTAACTGGCATACGCGCTTGTATTCGCCATCGGGATTGCGGGCCAAGGTTTATATTCCTTGGTCAGCTTCTCGGCAATACTGCGTAGGAACTGACTATATTCCTCCGACGGTGCGATGAGGGAAAGGAAAGCGTCTGCCCCGTCAGGGCTACCGGAGGTCTCTACCTCCCTGTCAAACGTCAGCGGGTCGTCCGCGTACTCGACATGTGAGAGTTTGGCGTTGTACTTACGCGTTCTCTTGACGGCCTTCTTGTACTTCTTCGCGTGTTCGCGAAGCTTGTCAAGGTCATCGAGCCACAGAGGAACCTGTTGCCACCATGAACGCATAGCTTCTACCCGCAAGCGGATAAGATAGGATGAGCGCATGATTTGGGTCAGGCATCCACAATGGTATTGCTTGCGCGTTAATTGCAGACGGTTCATCGTGACCACATTCCCACATGCACATTGCGCGACATACGGATATCGGACATCGTGGGAGTACCCGATAACTGTTAGAATCCCTTGGGTATGACCAACAGGCAACGGTTCATCATCCGTTCCCATATAATCGGGGAACGTTTCTGGGGTCTTCACTTCCTCCGGCAAGTTCATGAGAGCTACCGGGGTCCAACGACGGAAGACTTCTTGAATTGATTCGGGTTTGGACATGACCTCACTATACGCGAATGGACGACGTTGTCAATGTTATTTTTCGTCAGCTTCGGGCTTTTCGCCCTTCTTCTTGAGCTTCAAGGTGATGGTACGGGCCGCGCTTCCTTCTTCCAGTTCAGGACGAGTGCCATCCTTGTTCAGAGTTACTGGTCCACCCTGCAATCCCATCTGCGTCACTATCTCGGTTTGTTCCAGTTCGAACTGCTGGATGACCTGTGACAGTAGGTCCATGTCGCGCTTCGCAATCGCTTCGTTAAACTTCTCCCACAGACCGTGGCTTCGCTCCATGATAGAGAGGAAGAGAGGTACATCCTTAATTGATTGTATCTCTGCGTCGGCCATGAAGGAAGCGACACGGGAGAATCCACTGTTCATCAGTTCTTTGTACTGACTACTCATGGATTCAACGATGTCAAGCTCTATCTTCGTCCTCGCCTCTTGGCGTTGGAGGATGCGTGCCTGTGTGTTCTGTGTGTACGTATTGAGAAGTTCATTGCGGATAGCCAGTTCCTCCTTCGAGAGTTGGACGCTATCAACAATCTTATCAACACGTTCACGGGGGAGGCCAGTAACTTCCGAGATGACGGGCACGGGAGTTCCGGCCTTGTACATCTCAAGGGCCTTCCGTATAACGGTGTTCTCGTTGGAAATCGGTTTGGGTGTAGAAATCTTTGCGGCGGCTCTTAGGTCCATAGCATGTTCATTGCGGCGGTTACGTCGGAGGCAAAGGTGTCGCGGGCAGGAGCGGAGGCAGGAGCGGAGGCATTGCCGTCACGGACGAAGCCTCCGAGGTACCTGCCAATGTCTGCGGCTTCAATATATGCGGTTCCGTCTTCGCGATATTTGATTACCTCTTGATGTTCTACCACCTTATGGTTCTGAATGTCAAGCCTAATCTTACCGAACTCCGGCCCCATGATTCCCCGGCACACGTGCACCAATAGTGCTAGTGCGTCCGCGTTGTCTGGGGATTTATGAATCCGTTTCTTCATGGCCGCCTTGGGTTCCACGGCAATTCGGGTTCCGTTCATGGTGTAGAGCCGGGATTTAAGCTCGACGATAGTTGTCGGGTCGAGGCCATAAAGTTGGCGAGCATTGATTGCCAGTTTCATACATCCCCAAAGCTCGGAGACCTTGTTGCTATATTGCTGGCATGCCTCCTGATTCTGCAACAGGCCAATGGGCACTTTGCTCGCCATACCCGCGAAGCTGACCGTCTGGAAGTCCGTGCCGACATGCTGGGCGAGGATGTCGATGAAACCAGTACCTCCGGTTACGTCCACGGCAAGGTACTTACTTTCAACCCCGTTGGCCCGGAGAATCTCTCCAACTTGCTGGGCGATGTCGAAGTTCCTTTGCTTCATCCGTTCCTTGTCGGACGTGGATTTAAGGAGATAGGTACGGAAGACTGCACAAGCCCAGAGGCCCTCGACAGTCCTCCCAACTTTGGCGAGCTTCAAACATGACTGGTCACCGCCGTTGGTGTAGGCGGGGTCCAATCCTGCGATGGTAATCAACTCGCCGTCTCCCCAGACGGGCATGGCATCCGCGCCACTGCCGTAAATTTCAGCCTCCGACATTAGTGAACCTTCTTCCGTATCATCTGAAAAGGTTGCCCGGTGGAACCGCATCACGAACGGACTATTCTCCCCATATTGTTCAATCGTTTGCTGAACGATGTCCAACGGGGTGTAGAAGCTCCAATCCTCGCGGCCATATTTGATGCGGGGGTTCTGGGTGTTGTCGAAGCGGATGTAAATCCCGTCCTTGGTCTCCCACTCGTATTCCTCAAAGATGTCAACGCTGTTCCACCCGTCCTTGGGCATAGCCATAACACCAAAGGCATCGGTGCGGCTCTTGGGGTTAGAGGCGGCCATCAGGGTAGGAGGCGTGTCCGCTCTGTTGGTGATGAGGTTGGTACGCCACACCTCGACGAGTTCAATCGGCAATTCGGAAAGCTCGTCGTAAAAGACGTGCATGTTCTTTGCCTTAATACCGATAAATCGGCTACTGGGGTCGCCGACGTTCGCGCAGGGGATAATGGAGATGCCGCGGGAATCGTCAATATCTCCGTCCTCGTTCACGCCTTTAATCTGTCCCTTACCATCAACGAGCTTACCCGGAAATTCCTTGCGCCACAACCGTTTAATATCCTTGAAGATACGTTTCTTCGCACCTTCAATAGTAGTCGATGTGACTAGGCAAAGGGTATCGACGGGGTCGGCCAGATAGAAGAGCGTCGCCATGATAGCCATAGATAATGACTTCCCAGAGGACGAGCCTCCACCCATGATGACCACATCATATTTGCACGCGGTTTCAATCATCCGTTCAATCCACGGCGTCCAGATAATGGGAGTAGGACTGCCCTTGTAATTCCACAGGAGGTTGATGGCGTTCTTAGCGTGTCCATACCTGCCCAGCCCTCCCTTCTCTTCGGGCCATGCGTATTTGAAGCACCAGAGTTCGATGTCCAATTCCGAAACTCCGTACTCCCATTGCCGTCCGTATCTCTCGAAATGTCGTGCCATGCTATATCCTTTCTATATCCCAGTTGTCGAGGGTCAGTGTGTGGTCGTCGTTCAGTTCCCGGTACGCATACAGTAGAATGAGAAGAGCGTCCGCGTTCTGCAATGTCACCTTCGCGCCGGGGAAGTTCTCCATCGCGATGCGTTTCAGGTTGTTCTTCCACTTCGTGCGGTCCCGGGCGGTCAGGCCCGTATCATACGCGCCAATGGCGCGCATCCATACGATTGGGGAAACCTTTGTGACGGTGTACCCCGCCGCCGCGGCGTAACCGAGGACCTTCCCGGTTGCCTCTCCCAATACGCCACTACTTCTCGGATTGGACACCTTGCCGCCTCCGCTCATGGCATAGCTCATCTTCTCAATGTACATGATACGATGACGGCTACGTGGCAGTTTGTTCAATATGATTTCCAGTTCCCTTTCGTCTTCTGGCATGTGCTTTATCCAGATTTTCTTGCTCCGGGTGTCCGCGAGTACAAGGGCACCGTGGGTTCCGGGGTCAACTCCTACTAGTTGCATAGGAGAATATATCCCACAAAGTCCAGAAGGTCAAGCACAAAAATAAGACGGCCACCCCGGTATGGGATGGCCGAATGGAACGTGCTCCTTTTTTACCCGCAATGCGGTGCTACGGGATAAACCCGTCAGAGCCGGGAGGGGGTTACTTAGTTACCGCGGAAAGGAGGCCCATCTCTTGGATGGCTTCAACCTGTCCTTCCACCGGGTGCGGCTTGAACTTGAGGAACGCTTTGGCGTAGCTGTTCTTCCCGTCGCGGGAGACGGCGCGTTGTGCACCAATCTGCACACGGAAGGGCAGGGAGCCGAGCTTACTACCCTTCAACATCATGAACTGGATGAAGGGAGCACCAACGCCCGTGTACTGATTACCTTCCGGGGTGTATCGTGCCAGCGTCCACTGGTCGCCCATGAAGTCAATAGTGAAGAGAGCGTCAAGGTCATCCTCGGTGGTGCTTGCGTCCTTAATACCCTGCGGCTTCTTAACCAGTAGCCACATGGCAAGGGCACGGTTGACCTGCGACTTGTCGAATCCTTCTGCTTCATACTCTTCCTTCGTATTCCACGTCTTGGCATATACGCCGGGCTGACGTTCGTTGTACGGGATGTATTCGCGGAAGAACTTACGAGCCTTCAATACGATACATTCAAGAGGATTATTGCGCTCGGCAACGACCAGACCGTTGAGAAGGAACGCACCCAAACTGCCAATCGGTTCTTCCAGCTTAGCCTCATCGCAAGAGGCTTGCCACAGTTTGAGGTAGGGAATCTGGATGTCCGAAGCGTCGGTCTCACCCTCGAAGGAGTGGTATTCCGTAGCGGTTGCGAGTTGATTGGGTGCCGGGGTTCCCAGTTCCAATGCGTCTCCCGGGTCTATTCCTAAGGTTTCGTGTTCGGTTTTCTTAGTAGCCATGTTATTCTAGTATTCTTAGTGTTCAGTTTTCTTAGTAGCTTGGGATTTATATAGGTAACTCTTTAGTACTTATATAATTACCGCTTCAACGATTCGCTATACTAGAAAGAGGGTATCTCTTTTTTGTGGAACTCGAATCTCCACGGTCGTCGGCTTTGTTGCCCGTTCCCCACTCCCCGTGGGTACGTGATGAATGTATCATAGTTTAGGATTTTGTCAAGATGTTTATTTGATTTTGAGCAAAGCCATCGCGCTCGTCACTTCTTTCACTACTCCAAGTTCTTGAAGCTCTTCGAGCAATGATTCCTTGACCTCCTTCATCTCGGCACGGGTGGCTCCTTCAACTTTGTTTTTATCTACCACCATGTCAAGAAGCTTCGACACAGGGAGGCGGGAGATGCTGTCCAGAATTTCCTCTGGGGAAATGTACTGCTCGACGTAGGCACGGAAGGCATCATTATCCACCTTCACGGTATTACCTCGCCGTGCATACTTCCAGCCGGGGACATCGACGCCACAAGCGAAGAGGGTCTTGGCATAGTCCTTATGCACCTTGTTGGCCTCTGCGATAATGTTTGCAAAGGAAAGAAGGGAGCCAAGGGTTTCCGGGTTGTCCATCGCCGTACCGACGTTATCAATCATCCCTTCTGCAAGGTCCTTGTCCTTCAACACTTTGAGCGAGAAGTTACGGGCCATGCTAGTCACCTTCTTGCACTGGGCAAGCCGGGAACAGTAGGGGCAGACGTGCGGAGAAGAGGAGTAGGCATAGGGATTCTCCGCGTCACGGCAATGGCGGGCAATGACTGCGCCCATGCTTTCCCTCGCGGTAGCTTCATCCATAGGGACGACAGACATATCCGTGGTGAACTTCGGACCCTTACCGTCGCGGTAGAACGCCGCAATCTTCATGCTTTCGGTCTGGCTGGGTTGTACCACCGCAAGGATAATACGCTTACATTCAGGGCGTTCTGCCATTTCCAGCAAACCATAGTAGATGAACTGGGTATTCTCGGCAGGGTCGGATACGGGGACCATCCCCATTTTGTAGTCGATAATCATGGAAGTATCACCATGCCGGACAAGAACGTCAGCCGTTCCGGTTTGTGCTTCATCATCTGGGTTGAAGACGATTCCTTCAAACTTATGTTCCGGGAGTACTTCTACCTTGTCCGTTTGTACCTCGGTTGCGAAGATGGACATGAGCCTATCCACCATGTTGGATGCCGCAGTGTAGAGGATGTGTTCATGCTTGGTAAGAAGGGATTCTGGGTTCTTGGTTTCGAGGGCCGCGTGAACACGGGTCCCAATGGCCGCCGGGGAGAAGTCATCCTCTTCTTCCTCTTTAGTCACGGGGCGAGGTACATATCCGGGACAGGTAGCGAGCAATGCCATCTTACTCGGACTATACTTGCTGTGAGTGTTGGTTTCGTTATTAGCCATTTGATGTTAATGCGTTAAGACAAATTTCTTTTGTGTTGAGTGCTTGAATAATTCTTTCTTCCACCGTACCGGAGGCGGTCACGATGTATTGCAATGTGTGTGACTTTGCACCGAGGCGGGCGATACGTCCTTGTGCCTGTAGCAAATTGACGATTGCGTAGTCCGGCGAGATGAGTGCGGCGCGGGGGTGGCCACCCTCCGTATCGTGAAGCGATACCCCAGTTCCTCCTGCACTAATCTGCACGAGAGCGAGAGGAACTTCATTCCGTTGGAACTTGTCCACCTCTTCCTGTCGGTTCTTCCCAGTCACCGCTCCACTAATCTCGGCATAAGCGATTGTCTTACCCGATTTATTGTTAATGAGTTCCGAGAGTGTGGAGAGACTGTCGAGGAAAGACACGAAGATGGCGACGCTATATCCGCTGTCCAGAAGTTCAACTGCCTTCTCTGCCATCGTGGGGAGCTTAGCCAATTCAGATTGCTGGCGAAGCCGAAGGAGTTCAACGATAGCAGGAAGTTCGATTCCCTTCTCGTTAGCCCGTTCGATGGACTGGTCCCATGATTTGTCCAGCTTGTCAAGTGCTTTCTGCAACTGTTTAATCTCTCTCATACCTTTCATGTCTACGTCCACGGACAGATATTCGATTCTATTCTCCGGGAAGAATGTGTCAAGTCTATCCTTGTCAATCTCTGTCATAACCCCAGCAGTGAAGAGCTTTTGTTTCAGGCTCTCCATCATGGCGTGGTTACGTGGGTTGAGTTTAAACTCGATACCTCCCCAGAAGCTGTCGGTGCATCCGTGCATACGTGCCCAGAGCCAGAACCCTCGCCGGGGGTCTTGAATCCACTTGGCATATGTTGCGGGAACGCTCATGTCAAGAGGGGAGACGAAGGGAGTGGCAGAGAGCATAATCGTTGGAAGCCTTTGATGAGCCGCAGTTAATGCCATGATGTTGCTTTGGCTACCATAGGTTTTGGCCTTATGGCTTTCATCAAGGACCAGCAAGGAATCGTCGGGAAGGGTCCAAGCCCCGAAGACTATCCGGGACTTGGGAACCTTTGTAGGGCGTTTGTAGTAGGAGGTACTCCCCCGGCGCACCTTCTCCCATGAGAGGACATCCACCGCGTCCGCTCCTTGCTGTTCAATCGCTCGCTTCCATTGGGTCACTACGATGGCAGGGCAGACGACGAGGAGCCTCTTGCCCATAGCCTTCGCGGTTTCGATAGTAACCAATGTCTTCCCCGTACCCGTGCAGGATTTATTTATCACATAGCCGTGCCGGGTAATTGCATCCACCATATCATGGATGCAATCCTCTTGGGGCGGGAATGGAGTAAGCGCGTTCATTATTTTCTGTACTTGTCCATGATTTCAGGTTCGGCAAGGAGCGGAAGGGAAGAAGCCCACTGCGGAGTTTCTTCCATTATCTGTTCGATGCGCTGGGCGTATTCCTCGGCATGGTCAGCCGGAACCATCACTACGGCTTCGTCATGCACGAGAAGGATAGGTTGCGCACCCTCTAATTCCTTGCACAGGCGGTTGAACGTGCGGACCATGAGGTCACGTGCGATTGACTGGATGTTATTATTGCTAAGGAGGTTAGTATTAACAATGGAGGACTTGTATCCGAAATCGACGCAGGTTGCGAAATAGGGACGACGACCGTCCTTGGGTTGAATGAGTTTCTTGTAACAGTTACGATAATAGAGCTTCCGGCCAGAGGGAAGGGAGAGCGCGAAGCTATGGGAGGGGGTACGATAGCCGCGAGCCGCTAATGCGTCCAACTCTCTCCACCATGCCACCACTTCCGGGCTACGACTGCGGTACATGTCCACAATCGCTTGGCACTGGTCCCTGTCCATTCCGGGGTTCGAGCGTTGAATAGCCTTCCATCCAGCACTAAAGCCGCAAGCAAGTACCCCCGCCTTCACATGCTGACGAAGGTCCGCTTGCCCCGGAGTTTCCTTGCAGTACTGTTTGAAGTCCTTGACATCCGCGGGGATGAGGCCCCAACCTTTCGCGTTAGCGGCATAGATGTCCTTCTCACCAGCACGGAGGGTATCAAGAATTTTCTCCTGCCCGCAGAGCCAAGCGGTCAGACGTGCTTCAATCCCGGCCCAGTCACATACCACGAGCTTATACCCTTCGGGTGCTTGAATGGCGTTGCGCTGGTTAAAGCCCAGAACGTCTTCACGGTTAAGCTGTTGCAGGTTGAGCTTGTCGCCCCCGGCAGTCCAACGACCCGTACTTGCGCCACAGTAGGTCAGCGTATAGGGGAGACGTTCTATCCCTTCATGGTCAGTATAGACGCGGGAAAGCATACGCTCGGTAATGCTAATCATGCGGTTCACGCTCCTGTACTTCCCGATAAGAGTTACCCACGGAACGAGGTGGCCATACTCTTCCAGCCAGTCCGTAAAATCTTCGCTGGACTTGCTGGTGGTTGTGGGGGGCGGGATGTTCAGTTCCTCGCACGCTCTACGTAGTTGGGGAATGGAGAGTTTCTTTTCAAGCGGGATAGCTTCCTTGTATTCCTCCTGCGCCTGATGGAGTTTCTCCAATCCGTCAAGAAGATACTGACGGGAAGTCGGAACTCCGCGCCATCCCATGATGCAGGTATTGAGCCAGCATTCCCGTTCATCTTCCGGCCAGAAGTTCTTCATCTTGTCCCACACGGCGAGACAGTAGTAACTATCGCCCGCCACGTATTCCTTCATGTCGTCTGGGATGACTTCCATCTTGCGGAAATCAACGCCTTCGGCCTTGGCTCGGACCTCCTTGCTAATCTCTACACCCCAAAGCTTTGCGACAATCTTGTCAAGAGAGCCATAGATGGCGAGATAGTTGGAAGCGGCACGGGAACAGAGCCACTCCTTGAAGGGCGGCTGGAAGCTTGGCGTGCACGGGATGCCCTTGGCCCCCGGTGCGTGCAATCCAAAGAGGTAAACGGCATAGTCGAAGCTGGCGTTAAACGCGACGAGGGTTTTGTCCTTCGTAGTTTTCTCCCAATCAAAATCCTTCGGATGTCCTACCCAGCAGTACTTCCCGTCATAGACGGACATGATGTATGCGTCAAACCGTGGGTCCCTGCAATAGGAATGCGGGTCCATGCACTTGAGGGAGTAGTTGCCCTCGTAGTATGTCTCGAAGTCAACGGCAAGAGTATCGCCTGTGAGTTTGGTCTGGTCGTCTGTAATCTCCATTTCATACCCCGGAATGCGAGGCAGTGAAAATGATATAGGGGGGTGGTCTAATTCTTCGTGCATTAGTGTTTGGGTGTATTTAGCTGTTCTTTTGCTTGCGCGTAGTATTCTTGTGGGGTGCTCATAGGAATTCCGGCGGCTCTGTCCTTCTTGTACAGTTTCACGGCACGGTTCATGCGGTTCACGACTTCCCGGCATTTTTCGTTTGCGAGGAATATCCCATCCTCAAAGGAGAAACCTTCGTCCCGTCCGGTCGCCGCGACGAGGCGCAATGCGAGAATGGCGATGTCGGTTGCCTCCTTTACGCGGTCCTCCGCGTCAGCTTCCCGGTATTCTTCAATCTCCCACAGAAGATGGCGCAGGAGGTCAGCGGCTGATTCCTCTAATCCCATATAGGAGAAGTGGGAATCAACAGTTTGGGCGGCGATTGCAATTTCGTTGTACATAGTTTAGCGTGATATGATAATGAAGAAGAGAGTGACCAATGTTGCGGAGAGGCCGAAGATATTGATGTTCATGTCCCGGTTACTCCGTTTCAATAGATGCGTGATGGTGATGTAGATGAAGGACCACACCCACAGAACGATGAGGACGAGAATGAGCGAGAAGATGAGGGAGGCTAGTAGGGACATACCATTGACCAGAAAGCCCATAGATAGGGAGAGGTAATAGATGCCCATGTAGGGGGATAACTCTGCTAGGTCTTTCATGATTTAGCTCTTCATCGAATAGAGACAGAGTACAGGGACTAAGTAGAAACCAGCGGCGGCGACCGCCCCGAAAAAGAAAGAATCCTTCTTCGGAATGGAGTTCACCGTAACAACAAAGAGAATTTGAAGAACGTGACTGCCGAGTACCGCTAAGAAGCACGTCATCCACGAATATTCAGGACAATACCCTTTAACCGCTAGGGTAAGGACAAAGGGTATGAATGAGAGAACCGGAAGCATCTGCTCCAACGTGTCCTCGAGGTTATCCCTAAATCTTTGAGAGTATGTTGTATCTTCCAATGTCATAAGTCTTTTGGGCATAAGAGGTTAGATTTAGTATTCACCTTCTTCTTCCTGCAAGTCGATAATCCAGTCAAGACTGTCGATGCACTTGTTCAGCTAGTCACGCTTCTGGCTAAGTTCATACCGTTCGCGGAGGTTCTGGTTCTGCGCCTTCAAGTTGGCGAGACGTTCATTGGACGGGCGGCCCAGCTTCTTGCCATTCTTGCTATAGCCGGGGCGAGGGGAATTCGCAACTTCGGTAACGTGCGTATTCTTCATCAAGTTGCCAAGACCATCAAGGAGATTGATTAGCTTGACAATGCGGTTGTGATTATTGCGAAGGGACTTCAATTCCGCTTCGGCTTTTTCCACCTGCGAGCGAAGCTCGGATTCAAGAGCTTTCAACTCGGTAATCATGTTGTCGTCGGTTGTCGTAGTCATGTTTGTTGCTGGTTTGCTTTTTATTATTCTATGGGATTAGCGGAACGGGATTGGCCCCGCCCCGGAATCCCGGTGACGAGGCCAATGTATCATAGCTTAGATTTTTGTCAAGAAGTTTTTAGAAGAAATTTTTCTCGTCTTCCGCAAGTACCTTAATATGTTCATATTGTGAAAATACTCGCGCCTTCGTTTCTGCGCTTGCTTCCTTCAACCAAAGGTCAAGCGGCATGAAGAAGAAGCATTTCGATTGCCCGGCGGCATCCCTCCGTGTAACGTTATGTTTCTTCATAGAATCTGCACCATAGACGGCAATGAGGTCTCGTTTGAAGTTGGGCGCGTCCCATCGTTCAACCTTAGTTCCGTCACCATGATTACCACGAACATATTTGAGGATGTTCTCCATAGAGGTAAAGCCGCCCGGTATCTGTTTGGAGAGTCTCTCACCCTTCTTATCTGTGTCCTTGAGGGCCACAGGGACGAGGTACTTCGTCAGGTCAGTATCATTGCCTCGGCAACTGGCATACTGTTCCGCGAGAGCCGCTCCAACTTTTTCCAGATTAGCCCATTTGTATTCGCCATCTTCGTGGGCATCTACCATGTATTTAATCTGTGCCCAGAGTTGCTGGTTGTCCTGTTCGAAAAGCTTCTCCACCGCCCAGCTGTTGGGACTAAACCCCGGAGGAAGTCCATCCTTCGGTACGGTACGTTCTCCCAAGATGAGGGGGTAATAGCGTCGGGAACCCGTGGTATCTCTCAATACCTGTTCTTGGTTCGTACTCCCAATGATACTTGCGCAGTACTCGAAGGTCCCGGTGGTGCGGCTAAACGCAACACGGCAACTGTCAGCCTCCCCGGTAATGATTCGCTTCAACTTACTCTCCTTCACCTTGTTAGAGACTTCTTCGTCAATCTCGTCCAAGATGATAGCAGAGTGCCGGGCCATCTGAACAACACTGTCCGCATTGTTGAGACCTTCGATGGAGCTAGCGACATCTCCCCGGATTCCACGGAACAACCAGTCCGTGGCTTTCGTTTTACCCAGCCCCTGCGAACCCATGAGCATGGGGATGTAGTTCTGGGGGAAGGAGGATGAGGTACTGGTATTGGTAATAACGCTTAAACGCCGGGTCACGCGCTTCCACAAAGTGATGAGCCATGTTGTAAGCACCATGTCCCGGTACTTATCCGGGGTCCAGCCTTCGGGCATGTCTACATCCTGATTCATGGGGAGGAAGTCCAAGAAGATACGTAGGCGGTCCTGCCCATCCCAAGGACGGGAACTGACGAACGTAGCCAGCGGGTGGTAGTAGTTGGTCTGGCTAATGCTCGCCAGCGCGTCCTGCAACCGCTGGGTGGGAATGGCCTGACCGGGAACTACCAACTGCCAGAAGCTTGAAATCTTGCTCAAGATGGAGTTACTGACCTCGTACCACCTACTATTCTTAAAGTCCAAGAGCAGGAGGTCATTTGTATTCATGCGACGAAAAACCCGGAGGTTTAGGCCATGATGGAGCAGGTACTTGATGTTCTCGTCCGTCAGGATGGGTATGCTCTTGCCCGCCTTGTTCTTTCGGACATAGGGGAACTTGAGGGAGCAGAGCTTCAATCGGCTGACCTCCGGGATGGCCGCGTTCATGTTGCTTGGCGCAATCCCCTGCATGAAGCACTTCATCAGGAGCGGGTCCTGACACCACGGCTCGGCTCCTGCCTTCCTCTCGGCTTCCGCATCCAACTCCGTCAGATACATATCGAAGAGCCATTGCACGGACATAATCTCCGGGTTCGCGCCCTTGCAACTGTCATGGAAGCAGTTAAAGTAGGACTGCCGGGGGTACTGGGGATTAGGGTAGAAGCGAAGGTCCGTGTTCTGGCTATTGCCCGACTTGCCTCCCTTGCACTGTGGGCACTCACCATAGAGGCATCCGTCTCCCTTAATATAGTCCATGTGGGAGAGACCTTCGGCGGTATCGTAATATTCGTTCACCTTCAACCACGCAATGAAGTCCTCGAATATCTTGGGGCGAGGCGCACCAGGAGCGACGGATGGGAGTTCATAATTGACCACCCTGTTCTTGTCGTATTGAAGGTAATCCGCTTTCGCCTTCTCCATATCGGGTACATGGAATCGAGGGGTTCCGGGGGTTCCGGGGATGAGGGTATCTAGATAGAAGAACTGCATCCGCGCGGGGTCGGTACAGGCCATGTCAAGGATGAACCCTGTCTGTTCATGGATGTATGCCGCAAGGGCATGGTACACCGCCTTATGCAGGTAGACGCGCTCATTTGCCAATCGCTTCACGTCCAATTCCTCGTCTCCTTCATCCTCCACCACCTGCGGGTTCTGGTTCAGGTATTGGAGCGTAGAATTGGAGATTTGGAAGAACGCCTTAATCCCGTGGTTGGGACTGACGTAGGCGAAGAGGAAACCATCCAGCTGGGGAAGCTTCTCCTGCGCCGTGGATAGAATGGAATCCGTGGTATGTTCCGGGTTCTCCTTGAGGTCCACGTCAATACCAAAGATACCCGTATGCCGCCACGACGTGCCATCCGCGCTGACGAGGCTTCGGTTGGTATAGTATCTTGCACCCTTACTGTCGAGGGCGTAGTCATATAATCCGGGTTTACTTAGGAACTGGACAGAAGGCACGATGGCAGGAAGCGCGGGCTTAATGTCCTTAGCTTCCAATCCATGCTCACGCCAGTTGGCAAGGATGCGCTTATAGACGGGAGGCATGGAGAGGGAGTTCTCGTCCAGCTTCCCCTGCATCACCTTGAAGAGTTGCACCTGATAATAGTACTGCATCAGTTCTTGGTTCTCAATCGGCATGCCCATGAGAAGGCGAAGGACCTCCGGCATGGCTATGGCGACGGCGCGGTTACAACTACCCCCGGTGGGGAGTTTCTTCATTCCCTCGGCCAGTTGCAACTGGCTGATGCGAGGGGCGGTAAAGGTCAGTTCAAGCTTCTGAACTGTCTCGTCGTTCAATAATTCAACAGTCATTTGAGTGCGAATACTTTACGTTCTGGATTGATAATTTCCGGATTATATTTACTGGTGATTAGTGGATAGGGGATATAGAGATTCAAATACTTGAGAGCAGTGTTTCGGCAGTTGCCGCAGGACTGGGCTAAGCGAAGATATTCTTGCTTCGATATACTGGCCCCATTCGCTCGCCCTAAAGCAGAAAGGATTAGAAACTGAACTTTGAGAGGAGTTCTCTTATATATGCTTTTAAGAGCCTGTGTATATTTTCCGAGTTCGTACTGTTCTTCCACGTAGTCCTTATGTTGCAACCAGTCTTCTCTCTCTGCAATCATCTCGTGAAACTTCGTTTCGAGAGTTTCTTTGGAATTAGATACGATATCCCATACTCCAACATGGTCGAAGTAGGAATAGACCTCTGCTTTAGGCCAGACGCTATCCTCTGCCACCTTATTGAAGGCACGCGCATGAAGCTTATCTATCTGTTCATCGTTCAGGTTTCTTAGATAGGTAGTCGCCACAAAGGTTCTAATCGCCTCCCGGGTCGCCATAATTGGGAAGTGATAGAAGAAGTACAGTAGCTGTACGAGAGCCTCGTCAGGACCTTCCGTGAGGTATTCGGGCAAGCCCCACGATATTCGGAGGGGGATGTCCTGACCCCTGCGCCAGTCCATCTGGGGGATGTCGTAGACGGCTTGATAGAAGTGTTCCCAGTGGAGAACACCCGGAATTTTTGGTGCAAATGATGTACTTGGCATGTCACGATGATACATGGTTTGACACTGCTTGTCAAGGGAATTTCGACGCTTCGGATGCTTTGCTCCCACGGAATCCGTGGATTCTATGGTGTAACCTATTCTATGCCAGCGTGATGCGGAGAAGGACCAAGGGATTGAGGGGTTAGGTCCTTAAAGGTCCTTCTTCTTAATCGGTTGGTATTCAACGGATTGGTGGCTTTTGGCGGCCTTGGTCGCCTTGGATTCCGGGGGAGCAAAAGGACCGAGGTGGTCCTTTTCATAACTCATTGACTATCAACATGGAGAGGTTCCTTTTTTCTAAAAAGGACTAAGGACTAATAATAAAAAAAATTATATTATATTATTATATAGAGAAAGGGGTTTATATATATATACGCCAGAAGAGTTCGGTCCTTAGTCCTTTTGGTCCTAAATGGAGATAACCTGATGATGGCTAGTGACTTACACAAGTCCTTTTTGCAGGTCCTAGTCGGTCCTTTTGGTCCTAATTTCCTCAGCCAATCTTCGTTGAATGTTGAGCTACAACGCGGTGTGAAGATTCGCCCAGTCAAGAGGGCTGGTCCTTTTTTCAAGAGAAAGCCCCGGAAGCAGGATGAACCTACCTCCGGGGCCATGACGAGTGAATTATTAAACGACGAGAAGTACCTCACTTCTCCGTCTGGTTGTATGATACCAAGCCCTGAATCAATGTCAAGATTTTTGTGTGTCCTCTTGTGCGCACGCGCCCACGCAGGTGTACGCCCCATTTCCAAATCCCCTGAATTTAATCGATGGTCCTACCCTAGAACGCGCCGCACGGGGCTGTCCGCTACAACTATCCACCCGGACCCCATCCCCTCCTTCTACCCCGCCACGTGGGATTGAATTCGTAAAAGCGCGAACCCTGTCGATTTCATCTTGACAATCTCACCTGATGTGATATGGTGCACCTGTTCGCTCCGAACGGCAACCGAGCCAGCCAAGCCCAATGCTTCTGGTTATCCCAAGCGAGGAATCCGCATGCCACAGGAGCGGACCAAACACTCTCCTTTCTACTGGCATTTTCCATAGTTACGCCCGTGGAATGGCCGCATGTCGATTTTGCTTGACATGCCCAGAAGGGTACTCCCTCCCCCGTACCCCACGGAAAAAATTTGACCCAACTATTTACTATGGGCCACGTGCAACCCCGGAGCCTGGGAAACCGTGGTGGTGTTTGGATTTCCTTGGCATCCAATTTCCCCCCTATGCCCACGGAATCGGTGCATTACGGAACCTTTTTGCCCCTGATTGCACCGGAATCAGTATGTTTCAGAGGCCTGCCTATCCCCCACATGTAGCGGAATCGGTATGATAGGCCGCCGTATTGCAACGGGAATGGTATGCCACCTGCCCTGAACTGCCTCGCCCCTGTCACGGGAACGGTACGGCATGCAACCCATTGAATCCCCGGAATCTGTTGCAACCGTTTGATGATAAGGAACTTATGGTATGAAGTGGTCTGTAGGTCTCCGGGGGAACCGGGGGTGCAAAGTCTGTTTCCTATTGACACCCTGTTTTGCATAACTCATTGATACTCTAAGCAATCCGCTTCCATACTTCGCATAATACATATAATGCAAAATCGGCAAATGGTAATCCTACTATTCCGATAGTGATTGAAATTGAAGGTGCTGGAGAAGGCAGAAAAGGGGCCGGGTCTTGCCCTCAAATTGTCCAGTCTGGGACGGGTTAAGTATCAACGATATACGAGCGATACCCATATGGGTATAGGTATCTTTCCCTCACTAATAGTCAAATATTAGACTATCTATCTCTTTTTGAGACATTATAGCAATTTGATATAAAATTATATCTCTTCTGTAACGGTGCAATCGGCATGCGGCCAGTCCTTGCGGATTTGCCGTCAGATAGTCAGATAGATAGATAGTCCGATATTGGACTATCTATCTATCTTCAAAGATTGTTAGGCTGGACTTAAAAGTTAGTCCGGACTTAATAAGTTAGACGGCACTTACAAGGGGGGAATGTTTAAGAATCCTTAATAGTTATGAATCCTTAACTATCTTGAAGCCGTTGAAGCCGTTGAAACCGCTATCCCACCACAACAAACCGATTGCCCGATTGCCCGATTGCCCGATTGCCCGATTGCCCGATTGCATAAATGCATAAATGTTCCATGTGGAACATTTACAATTTGTGCCGTCTCTATATATATATATAGGGGAAACCGGGGAAACCGGGGAAACCGGGGAAACCGGGGAAACCGGGGAAACCGGGGGAACCGGGGGAACCGGGAAAGTTGTATGACACAATTATAACACGCAGATAATGAGTGAGTTACGACGTGCCGGAAAGAAAACCGCTTGACGCCTTCCGCAATCATGTTAAATTGCAATCATCCACCGGGGAACAACCCGGAAATGAGAACACTAACTAAAAGAAAGGAAATAAAACAATGAGCAATCAAATTAACTTGAAAGACGGTGAAACTCTCACATGGGCAATCTACGAAAACGGTTCCGGCGTCCTGTCTCTTGTCCTGTACGCTGAAACAATCGCACACGCCCGCCCCGTTGCGGCTGTGTTTGACATTCTCCCATGGGACGTTAAACCGTCTCTTGCGGATTTGGACATGATTAGCATGTGGGAAGGCGTTAACTATGACATTGCCGATATCCACACATTTTTGCGGGAAGAGGCTACCCGGCCAGTTGCTTATTCCACCGTCATCTACCCTACGGGCAACGTTGAAACAATCATGGAAGAAGAGCGCATGGGCTACACCGCAAAGTGGGCGTTCGGCCTCGTCTCCCTCGTGTGCTGAATAACTTACGATTTTGTCATACAAAAATAAAAATAATTTGACAAGGTAAGAAAATCTGCTAAAGTGAAATCATCCACCGGGGAACAACCCGGACAACGAAAGAAACACTAACTAAAAGAAAGGAATCAAAACAATGAAGAATCAGATTATTGAATTGCCCGCCACCACATTCACGGGCCTTGCTAACCTCTTCAAGGATTTGCACCCGGAAGGAATCAAAGGGGCCGTAGACGTACATTATCCGGACTTTTATGAAGGGGCGAAACGGTTTGCCTATATTGTGGGAGATAGTGACGGCGGGCGCGTTTCCGCCGTGTGGGCAATCCTACCTAACGGCGAGATTGCTACCCTAGTAAAAAGCCCGGGTGCGGTAATCCCACTGGATGACGTTTTCGGCTCTATCCGTCAGCAGGGCGGTAAGTGGCTTTTCGCCCTGTCCACCGATAAACTCGTAGACCTTTATACTTCCCAGGGATTCATCTCTGTTGCCTGGTTGCAATGGGACAACGCACAAGCCCCTGCCTCATGGGATTATGACAAGTACGGCCGCCCTAGTCCTGCCTTTTTCGTCCACCGCTACTATTTGACGCCCGCAGAATGTGAGACCTATGAGGCAGGGCGGCACATGGTGCGCACCTATGATGACGGGTTAAACCTTGTCCTCAAACTGGTAAGCCGGGTTTAATTTCTGAACAGTTACACCGCCCTAACAAACAAAAATTAACAATAGAAAGAAATAATACAATGAGCATATATACAGAACACGCAAAAAGATTCCTCGCAAGTTGCGGAATCCGCATTACCGGAAAGTATAAGGGCATGTTCACGCCCCTATGGGATGACAAGAAACATAGTACATGGGAAATTGTCTTATACCGGGAAGACCATCAGAAGGGAGAAAGGCATGCAATCTTCATCACGTTTTATCAGTCCACTGCCAACCGGGGAAAGACGCCCACCGCCTATGACGTACTTGCTTGCCTGTGTAAATCAGATTGCGGCGCCTATCAGGATTTTTGTGAAGATATGGGATTGCCCGAGTATGATGAGGAAACGGGGGAACGTAATATGGTTTCCTATAGCATGTACACGGGCGCATGTCACGAGTACGCAGAACTTAAAACCTTCTTCACCCGCCCGGGTGAATGGGAAGAGCTGGAAGCGATTTATTAATCCCCGCCCCTGAATAACTACGCCGCTCTATAAAATAAAACAATAGAAAGAAATAAAACAATGAGCAATCAAATTAACTTGAAAGACGGTGAAACTCTCACATGGGCAATCTACGAAAACGGTTCCGGCGTCCTGTCTCTTGTCCTGTACGCTGAAACAATCGCACACGCCCGCCCCGTTGCGGCTGTGTTTGACATTCTCCCATGGGACGTTAAACCGTCTCTTGCGGATTTGGACATGATTAGCATGTGGGAAGGCGTTAACTATGACATTGCCGATATCCACACATTTTTGCGGGAAGAGGCTACCCGGCCAGTTGCTTATTCCACCGTCATCTACCCTACGGGCAACGTTGAAACAATCATGGAAGAAGAGCGCATGGGCTACACCGCAAAGTGGGCGTTCGGCCTCGTCTCCCTCGTGTGCTGAATAACTTACGATTTTGTCATACAAAAATAAAAATAATTTGACAAGGTAAGAAAATCTGCTAAAGTGAAATCATCCACCGGGGAACAACCCGGACAACGAAAGAAACACTAACTAAAAGAAAGGAATCAAAACAATGAAGAATCAGATTATTGAATTGCCCGCCACCACATTCACGGGCCTTGCTAACCTCTTCAAGGATTTGCACCCGGAAGGAATCAAAGGGGCCGTAGACGTACATTATCCGGACTTTTATGAAGGGGCGAAACGGTTTGCCTATATTGTGGGAGATAGTGACGGCGGGCGCGTTTCCGCCGTGTGGGCAATCCTACCTAACGGCGAGATTGCTACCCTAGTAAAAAGCCCGGGTGCGGTAATCCCACTGGATGACGTTTTCGGCTCTATCCGTCAGCAGGGCGGTAAGTGGCTTTTCGCCCTGTCCACCGATAAACTCGTAGACCTTTATACTTCCCAGGGATTCATCTCTGTTGCCTGGTTGCAATGGGACAACGCACAAGCCCCTGCCTCATGGGATTATGACAAGTACGGCCGCCCTAGTCCTGCCTTTTTCGTCCACCGCTACTATTTGACGCCCGCAGAATGTGAGACCTATGAGGCAGGGCGGCACATGGTGCGCACCTATGATGACGGGTTAAACCTTGTCCTCAAACTGGTAAGCCGGGTTTAATTTCTGAACAGTTACACCGCCCTAACAAACAAAAATTAACAATAGAAAGAAATAATACAATGAGCATATATACAGAACACGCAAAAAGATTCCTCGCAAGTTGCGGAATCCGCATTACCGGAAAGTATAAGGGCATGTTCACGCCCCTATGGGATGACAAGAAACATAGTACATGGGAAATTGTCTTATACCGGGAAGACCATCAGAAGGGAGAAAGGCATGCAATCTTCATCACGTTTTATCAGTCCACTGCCAACCGGGGAAAGACGCCCACCGCCTATGACGTACTTGCTTGCCTGTGTAAATCAGATTGCGGCGCCTATCAGGATTTTTGTGAAGATATGGGATTGCCCGAGTATGATGAGGAAACGGGGGAACGTAATATGGTTTCCTATAGCATGTACACGGGCGCATGTCACGAGTACGCAGAACTTAAAACCTTCTTCACCCGCCCGGGTGAATGGGAAGAGCTGGAAGCGATTTATTAATCCCCGCCCCTGAATAACTACGCCGCTCTATAAAATAAAACAATAGAAAGAAATAAAACCATGAATGAAGACGAAAAGAAAACGGCAATCAATATTTTAGCCGCCCATATCCGGGAAACACGCCCCTACCTTTTCCAGTTGTCCGCACGCCATGATGAAGAGCTGGAACTAATCGCCGCACTAGCAACGGAAACGGGAAGCAAGCTTACCTTGCTTGTCAGGGGCCGGGAATCTGGGGAAATGCGGGCAATCAACATTGCGGACTATCGCCCTCATGAAATGGTAGTCAGCCGTGCCTTTATTTCCGACCCTCTATGCCTCGCACTGGAGGAAGCGGGCGCAAGGATTGTGTATAACCGTTAAGTTCCCCCCCCCTGAAAAGTTACACCGCCCTAAAAAAGTATTTGACAAGATAATAAAATCCGATAAACTAAAATCAGCAAGCGGGAGCTTGTCTCCCGCATAACCTCAAACCTAAAAAATACTATATCATGAACACTCAAATTGAACTGAAAGACAACGAAATCCCAGCATGGGCATTCTACGAAAACGGTGACGGCCTTCTGTCTCTTATCTTTTTCGCCAAGTCATCTTCGCATGCACGCCCCATTGCCGCCCTGCTTAACATATATCCCTGGGACGCCCTGCCCGCAATAGATGATTCTGACATAGCACGATTGTGGAAGGCGGTGAATGAAAAGGAGTTAGGAGATTGGTGTACCTATGACGTAACGGAAATTAACCAGTATCTGGAACAGCGGTTCTGCCAGCCAGTAGCTAAAGCTTCGCATGCTCAAATATTCCCGCTTCCCATTGAATAACTACGCCGCTCTATAAAATAAAACCAACAACAAAACAATAGAAAGCAACCATATTATGAAGACCATACCACAACCCGCAACACAACCCGCAACACAACCCGCAACACAACCCGCAACTCTTAAAGTATCAGACTATGCCCTTATTCACGACATTCCAGAATGGGCAATCTATTCCCTTGAATACGGAGAAGGCAAGGAAGATATGAGAGATGAAGACCTTGAAAACATTGAAGAGTGGGAAAAAGATTATTTCCTAGTTTGCCCTGTGGACGACCAGCCGGAAGCACATTTCACCAGCACGCCCGCCTTTGGCTTGCCCTGTGACTGTGTAAAATACTATGTCCTGCCCCGCTACATGGGTGCCGTCCTGTCATGGATAAATCCGGGTTGCCGGATGACTAACTGCTACCTTGAACTCAAGCTTACAGACGGTAGCCGGGTAAAGGTGTACCTGAAAGGAAATCAAACCCTGCGTAGTACTATCCGCAACCTGATTGGCTTGGTAGAAATGGGGCATACTTTCACCGATATGAACGGGCACAATGTATTCCCCCGTCCCCGTGATATCGTTAATTTCTGGGTTCGGACGATGCACGGCCAAACGCTGGCAACTGGAAGAATATAAACCACTTGCGGCTTGTTCCACGTGGAACATTTAAACCCCGGAATCCCCGGAACCCGTCAAATAACTCTAACCAAATAGAAAGAAAAAGTAGAAAGACAAAGGAATAATTCCCGCCCCCGGAATGCGGGGGATATCGGGTGCAACGGGTTCCGGGGATTCCGGGGTTTAACAATAAACCAATCATAAATTACAGACCGTGAATAACTACGCCGCTCTACAAAAAGTATTTGACAAGATAAGAAAATCTGCTAAAGTACATTCATCAGCCACCGGAAGGGTGGCAACTATATCAACAAAACAATAGAAAGAATAATACTATGAAAGAAAATGAGATTGAAGTATGGGGAACTACGGAAGCGCAAGACGTTTCATCAAACGCCGTTAATAGCCGAGGTGAAAAGTGCCGCATTGTGCGCACCTATGACTACTACCCGGACGAGCTTGAGATTCATGAACACGTCAGTATTCAGAATGCCGTTAGCATTAAACTTGTAGAGTTTAACGCATACAAGGTGCAGGACTTGATTGAAAATACAGAAAGGTTCCGTGCTCGTCTTTCCGATTGCACAACCACCGTTCCTACGTGCGAACCGAAAGCCGAACCGTATGTGAGAAGCAACTCTATTAGAGTATTCCGGGAAAGAGCCGTGCAATATTATGGCACAAACTCTGATTCTTTTACCCTTTACACAGATAGAAACTTTTTAGATACTCCTGTACCCCTCGTCGTTCTCTTCTCAAAATAAATAAGATACGCCTTTTGTCATACATATAAAAAAGTATTTGACAAGATAAGAAAATCTGCTAAACTGAAATCATCCAGCGGGGGACAAGCCCCGCAACAATAAACCAAACAACAATAAACCAGTAGAAAGAATAATACTATGAACACTACATACACAATCCCCACCAGTGCCGCCGCAATCAATGCCCTTACTGAACGGGCAAATGCCGCTATCGATGCCGCCGTAGCTAAAACACGGGAAGACCTCATGAAGAATAATCAGAATGACTATGTCACCCCGGTGAAAAATATGGGGCATAACCTGAAACAGGTTGTCCGAGATAATGCCGCCCGTGGCATGGCAACCCTTATCACCTTCCGTATGCTGGCACTAGTGGCCGAACGCCTCCCCCGGTTTGAAGGCAAGGTCTATAACGTCCGAGTAGAACGGATGATGGATGACTGTCTGGCCGCCGCAATCGTACAAAGCGTTGATGCGGACATTAAAATCCGAGCCTATATAGATAGAAGTCACTACTCATGGCCACAAGTGGTGTTTCATCATATCCTCCCCTGCATGTTCGATGCCGTAGATATCTCCTTTGACTTTGACGTCAATGAATTGACGCAGAAGCAGAAGCGGATTGTCACTGGGAGGGGCATGGAGAAATTCATTGAAGGAATCTTCAAAGATATGGCTCGCCTCAATACCAAGCTTCAAGAAATTGAGGAATCAAACTGCCGCCTTTGCGATTCCGACTACGTGTGCACCTATTTTGCACAAGCCGTTAAAGTGGAAGAACAAGTGGAGAGCTTGAAGCAAGACCTTAAAAGCCTGACTGGTGTACAATACTCTCGCTTCGACTATAACCACACAACCGTTTCTACCCTTCCCTCCTACAGGGCATGACCTAAACCCCGCCCCAGCTACCCTATCCATTAGAACCAACAAATAGCTCTAACCAAATAACAAAACACCATGAGAACCTACATTGAAAAATTAGGCAAGGAATACATTGAAGGCAGAAAAGAAAGTGGCAAGTCTCCCTTGCGGACCGGATTATACGGAGAGCGTTTGCGCTCCATGTCATGGAAGCGCACCCGACTTTTCTCCTATCAAACGCACGTTGCCACCGTCGACCGCCGAGGTAAAGTACTGTATATTACGACCAAAGAATATTCACAAACCACTACCCGGCAAATGCGGGATATGGAACGGCTCGCAAGTTGCAACGGCTTTCATATCGTACCTACCGAACGCGTTGAAGCCTATGCAAATATCCTTGAAGGACAGTATCATACATACTAAAGTAAAAACCTGATAGAGTATTATCTTTTCTCTTAGAACCAACAAAGAACACTACAAAATTATGACTGCATTTGACATTGATATTAAGGGCAGGAAACGTGATGAACTTTCCCGCACGGAATGGCTTAAACTCACAAATCAAATCAATAAACTTCAACCTGCAATCTTTTCTTTTAAGGCAGGTGTAATATCCCATAGGATAGACAGGCCTTCCGAGTGGGATGGAGAAGGCACGGTGTATGTTAAGCCGTACATGCGGCCCTACGCAATCGAACTGGAACGCACACACAATGGTGCGTGCATTGTCCGGCTCCACAAGTTGAAGTGGAATGGCACGGTGTGGAAACTTGCGGAAACGGCGGCTCTGACTGTAGGGGATGCTATAGAACTGGCAAAGCACTTTACGGCGGTGGTTAATCAGAACTGGCAGGAAGTAGGTCTTCGTATCGCACAAGAAGCGGGGGCGGTGGACTTCATGGTTGATGGTAGCCTCACCTATATGCGCTTCCGATTCCTCACACCCGATAAGGAATCCATGAATAAACTTAACTCCATAAAGGTTCGCAAGCTGGCAGAACGTTTCTTCCTCCCCTGCATGGTGAAGTTTACGAGCAACAAATGGCACGATGAATTGAATCTGGAAACCGTGAAGCTCGTACTCCGTTGAACCCTTAGAAACCTCACATAGCTCTATAGTATGACCTCCGAAAAAGAATCTAACGTCGTCATCCTCCGCAAGAATTGTCTCCACCACATCGGGCGAGCCGATAGGCTTCATACCCTGTGGAGCCTCGTGGAGCACCTGCATTCGGTAGTGGACATTGTTGCCCTCGTAAGTGCGCTGGTTTGTTTAGGATACCTCCTTGCCACTGGTGAACTTCTCGTATCGTACCTTACATGGTGCGTCCTCATCACGGGCTGGTTTGTCTTCCAGCTACTGGTAGAGTGGGGCATTGACATCATACGCCGACGCCTAAAGCTGCATCAGTTGGAGGCAAATCGCCTCTCCCGTTGCCTTGAAGATATGGGATTCACTCGACCTATCTTCTAATTAGAAACCTCAAAGCACGCTAGAAATTATTATGGAGAATTTTGACCTAATACTTAGCCAAGCAGAAACCACAACTGGAAGGAAGCCGTACCCCGATAAGCCGAAAGAGCAGGACCCTCTTGCAATCAGCTTCAAAATATCTAGTCGGAAAAAGCGGATGCTACTTTGTCTTCAACAAACAATATCATCAAAGACTGGAGAAAACATCTTCCCGGTACGAACCTATAGGTTGCCCTACTCTATGGTTGTCAAGGATATATACATTTATCTGTGCGGGTATGACCCGGATAACGTGACCTTCGTAATCGCTCGTGACGGCATCTTCCTTTACCTTGAATCCAGTGAGGATGGGTATCCAACTATTCGCTGGAAACTGGATATTTAGAAACCTCACATCGCTCTACAAAAACAAAACAGATATGAAACCTATCGCACTCGCTCAACAAATCATGCTCCTTCATTCTTGGGCGCGGGATAATAATGGTCGTACCGGAAAACTTGGAAGCCCTATGGTTCTTCCTGCCCATGTCAAGGGAGAGTTCTATATTCCCCGGAACCCGGAGGATAATATTCTCCAATCTGAACAGACCAAATTCCAGATTGAATCCTTCGGTATTGGGGAGGTATTCACGTCAGGCATCTTCTTTGCGGTTAGGACACTCTACGACCCAAATGCCTATGAGGATAGAACGGTGCGCATCATTCGTCTCAACTACCATAAGGTGAAGCGCGGAGAAAACCATGATTATGCGACCCTATTTTCCTACCATAATTTTTACGCCGTTAGGTATAGCAAAACCCTTTACGACGCTATGTTTAAGGCCCGCCCATCTCTTGCCCGCTCTGTTAAATTGGGTTGTATATTTCCTACGGAGCCGGGTGCGGAGATTCTGTCCATGACGCCTGACCACATGGTGCTTAACATGAGCACGCTATCTAAGGATGAAATCCTCTCGCTCCACAAGAGTTCCTTCCAATGCAATTTGAGAGTTTAACCCAACAATTTCTTGCACTCCTTCGGGTTTCCCGTTTAACTCGGGAGATAATGGAGGAACAGAAAAAAGAATACGAACGAAATCCAAAAAGTTATAACCACTACTATCAAGAATATGTTAGAACCCAAAGACTATCAAAAATTTATCGACGAGGACATCAACCCCGGTGACTACATTGTCAGAGAACTGGGTGGAGAGTATTACGTGGGACAGGTAATCGAGCTTTCCCCAAACTTCTACAGATACAAAGTCTTAAATGCTTTCCCTCTGGGTGAGGGAGTTGTCCGTCATAATGAAGCAATCAAATGTTACCCTACACCTCTTCGGAAGTTTAAGGAGGGGGACGAGGTAATTTGTAGAGAACATATAGGTAAATGGACTGTAATGGAGGACGAGAAGGATTCCGTTCTTGTCGGTATTAAGGATAAATGTACAGGAACTATCAAAGCAGTAACCCCTGCCTCTCTTCTTCTCATCAGGCCAATCGACCTGCATTATCGGTTCAGAGTTATCGACGGAGCTATTTGGGACTTCAAGAAGAACCAGTCCTTACGTGTCAACCCTTCATGTGAGGGAACAACCGAAATGGAACGTCTCTGCAATCTTCTGAATGAATTAGACAGAAACGAAGAAACTTCTCTTGACAAGTAATAAAACACTGATACTATTATCCGTACATGAATACCACAGAACCAAACGAATTGAGCCTCGATAATATTCAGGAAGAGGTAGCCCGCATTCTCACCGAACCGAAGTCTGTCATGTTGAAGGAAAGACTGCAACGGGAGTGGGATGCAGTCCCTACCTTCAACCTGCCCATCGACGCGCCTGCGGAGGCGGTTGCCGAGAAGGCTCTTGAACTGGGAGACTACGCCGCCAACATCTTTGATATTGAACCCCCGCCGCTGGCGGGAGTTCAGTTCATCATGGCAGAAGTCGCCGAGAACCTCGTCACTGTAAAGGAATACATTGCCTTTATGCAGGAGCTTGAGAACCCCGGCAAGGCGTGCAATATCTTTACAGATTCCCACGTCATGATTAAGGCACTCGTCCTCTTCATGGCCATTCACCTCTTGGTAGCGTATGCCAGTCAGAACGACCCGGACCGCATTGATGAAGAGAAGGGAGGCATCTCCGCATTCCGTCTCTTCTCCGTGGCGAGCAATGTAATTTCCATGAACCTATTGGAACAATCCACTCTTACCTTCGTAGATAAGTCGGAGCTTGCCGAGAAGGAAGCTAACGCCCGTAAAATTATTCTGCCCCACGAAGCATAAAGCAATGGAAATGACTAGAGAACAGGAGAAATATCGTAAACTTGTACGGAAAATTATTCGGACAATCTGTAAGAATTTAGTGAAGAAAGCTAGCGAGTATAACACAGTCCCTTTGAGGATGGAGTATGTTACCTTATTGGAGTTTGTACTTATGCCGCCTTCAGATTGTCACAAGATAGTAGAGAAAGAACTTGACAATCTCATTAGCGAAGGTATTATACCCGTCAGAAAGGAAGACGACAATGGAGATAGGTAATCCTAAAAACATGAGCGTGAAGGAGTTGGAGGAAGCGATTGCATTCTTCAATAGCTCCTACTACAATGAGGGGAAGACCCTCATTCCCGACACGGTTTACGATACGCTGGTTGAAGAACTGCGTTCCCGTTCCCCGGAATCCA
>OGPT01000143.1_pt1 | contig 71107 bp, 66 predicted proteins | sample 1552951 | NCBI WGS metagenome assembly OGPT01 (sample SAMEA2580224, study PRJEB22360) | human gut metagenome | biome: human gut; feature: human-associated habitat; material: faeces | place: Denmark | collected 2008/2010
AAAAACCAGACCCTTAACAATTCATTCTTGAATTGCAGACTCTGGTAATCTATCTCATTTAATTATTTTAATTCTTTTCTATTATTCTTTATTGTAACAATTGCACTATTTATTGTAGCCTGAGCTGCTTCAACATTTGATCTTAAAGAAGAAATAGTTTCTTCAATTTCTGCTAGTATATTGTCAGCATATTCTTTTGTTCCTTCTGACATCTCTCTAGCCATTTCATTAGCAGATTCAATAATTTTTTGCTTTTCATCATAAGCTTTTCTAGTAATCTCATGTTCATCAATCATAGCTATTATTCTATTTTCAGCTTCTTTAACTATATCCTCGCCTTCTTTTTTAGCTTCTTGAATTATTCTAGTACGTTCCTCTTTTACCCATTTTGCTTGTTTCAATTCATCAGGCAATTTCAGTCTTATTTCTTTAACAACATCTAAAAGCTCATCTTTGTCGACAATATGTTTATTAGAGAATGGTATCTTCTTACTATTCTCAAGTATATCTTCAATTGTTTCTAAAAGAGTGAATATTTCCATTCCTTTTCATCCTTTCTTTGGAATAATCCACAAATTATCCCTTACGGTTTAAAAATATAAGACTAACTCGCCCATACTTTCTTGTATCAAAAACATTTATATTTAAAGTATTAATATCTTTTAATATTCTTTCCGGTTCATCCGTCTCAGCAATTATAATAAAATCATCATTTAAAATATCAGAATCTAATATTTTCTCCAAAGATTTTTTAATCAAATCAGTTTTATATGGTGGATCTATAAAAACAACATCTATTTTCTCATTCAGTTGTTCAATAAATGATATTGCTTTTTCAAAATCATTTCTAATCAAAATAGCCTGATCTTGAAACTTCGTTTTTTCAATATTCTTTTCAACAATATTTGCAGCATTTCTATTCTTTTCACATAAAAATACCTTTTTAGCTCCTCTGCTAATTGCCTCTAACCCTAAAGCACCCGAACCAGCAAACAAATCTAAAACAACAGCATCCTCTAAATCAAAATTGATAATATTAAATAAAGGTTCTTTTACTCTGTCTAATGTTGGTCTTGTATCCAATCCTTCAAGTGTAAACAATTTAGTTCCTCGAGCTGTTCCACTAATAATTCTCATATTAAATAAAAACCTCGATAATTTTATAAGTATATTTTATTTTAAATATATAATAAGTCAATACGATTAACACAAATGTAAAAATAAATTAATTTTGTAACAGTAGCTTAATTCTTTTGTAATATGGCTTTCCAACGCAAACATTTATTCTACACATTCGATTAAAATTCGATATTATTCATTTTAGATTTATTACATATTTTTAGAAAAAAAAAGAGATGGTAAACCCACTCTTTTTTCTTTATCTCTTGTGTAAATTAATCTTCTTTCATATCTTTAAGTAATTCTAATTGTGATATTAACAAAGCTTCCATTTTAGCTCTATAAATATCAAATTGTTTTTTAGTTTCAGCAAACTCTCTTTTTCTTGTTTCTGACTCTTTTGTAAGTTCATCAACAGATTCTTGCATCTTTGATCTAGCATTTCTAATTATGCTATCAGCTTCATCTTGTGCATTATTCTTAATGTCATCAGCTGTTTTTTGAGCCATAACTAAAGTGTTTTGTAAAGTTTGTTCTATATTTTTATATTTCTCAAGGTCACCCTTAGATCTTTCTATTTCTGCACGAAGTTCAGTATTTTCTTTATAAAGTTTTTCATAGTCAACTGTAATTTCATCCAAAAAATCATCTACTTCATCTACATTGTAACCATTCATCATTTGTTTTTGAAATTTTTTGTTTTCAATGTCTAGTGGTGTAAGCATAACAATCCTCCTATTTATTTATTTAGCCATGAAACAGAAAGTTTATTTTTTATTTCCTCTCTTGTCATATCGTTAACTATATCATAATTAAATGGTGCAACTATAAATATTGAATTAGAAACTTTTTCAAAATGTCCATCAAGAACTTTAACAGCTCCACTTATAACGTCTAATATTCTTCTTGCAACATCTTTATTTACATACTCAAGATTTACAACTATAGCATTTTTTTCTCTTAAAAGAATACAAATATCTTCAGCTTGTTCAAAAGCTGTAGGTTTTGCTATTTTCATTTTAATTTGTTGTTGCGCTATATTAACAACTCTATTTTTTCTTTTAAAAATTCCTCTATCTTCTTCTTCATCTTGTGCTTCATCTTCTGGTTCGTATGTATATGAATATTCATTATCTAGCATTTCTTCATCTTCTTGAGCTTCTCCGTTATCTACTCCTAAAAAATCTAATATTTTATTTACAACTGCATTAGCCATCTAATTTCCTCCCAAAATTATCTTCAAATTTTAATTACTGCATATAGTATCCTTCTTTTTTAAATAGATGTCAATAACCAGAAAGATATTGTTATACAAAATTAATATTCTTGTAATAATATTGTAACATTATTTATCTTTTACTATAATTTTATCATAGCGTTTTATACTGTACATATTACTAATTTCATCATAAGAATAACCCATTTCTTGTAATTCCTGTGTTGTATAATTATCTACTATAGAATAAGCATCATTTTGTTTTAAAATTTTAACCAAAACTTTTGCCTTATACCCAGCTCTATTTCTTTCTACATAAGATTTTTCTCCTTCAGTTATTATAGCAGAATTAGGAACTTTTAATCCACTATATTCCCACCAAATAACATCAACAGAAATTTTTCTATAATTAATTAGCTTTTCAGGTAAATCTTTAATTTTAAATACAATAATTCTACAATCATCATCTTCTTTTATATATACTATTTCTGATGAAATCGAATTTTCAGCATCATATCTTATTTTAACCTTGTCTCCTACTTTAGCATTCATAGCCGCATCTGAATTCATTTCCATAGCTAAATATGAATAAAACTCAGTTATAATTTTTCCTTTTTCATTACTTGTTTCTATCAACTCACCAGTTCTCAAATTCAAATCATCCAAAAAGTTCTTACTCAAATAACTAAAATCTGCAGTAGTTAATACCTTTTCCAAATTATCAACTCTATATGAAACTGTTCCACTAACATCTGCCTTTATTTCCTCAGCTCCATCAGTCAATTTATTTAAACAAGCTGTTCTTTGATTAATTAAATCTTTTAAATAAGAACCCGCAGGACTTAACTTACCAACAATAGTAGAAATTTTATACGTACAATCATCAATCTCTTTTTTATAATTAGATATTTCTTCAAGATTATTTGTATTATATATTTTTTCTTCCAATTCTTTAACTTTATTTTTCAAAACTTCTATATCTGTAGGATAAATAGTAGACTTCTCGTTATTTTGAACCTCTGCTATTTTCTTATCCAAATCTGCAATCTCATTTTTAATCGTTTCTTCACCATTTACGTAATACCTAAATACTGAATCACCTTTAGCTACTCTTTTTCCTTCAGTTATGATCTTTTCCATACCATTCATATAATTATTTCCTTGAAGAACAACTTCATCTCTTATAACATATGCATCAACATTTTCAGATAAATCCAAATTTCCCTGTTCAACAACAAAAGTATCAGTAGGTCTCATTATCAATCTAACAGTATTATAAATTAAATACACTATCATTATTATTGCAAGTAAAATCAAAAATATTTTTGCAACAACATTTCTAGGCTGTTTCTTTTGTTCATCCAATTAAAAATCATTCCCTTCATTCTAATTTTTAATATTATCAATAATAATATCAATATTTTTTTCTCTCTTGTCCAAACCGTCTATCCAAATGATTTCTTTATTTTTTCTAAACCAAGTAAGTTGTCTCTTAGCATACCTTCTTGTTTCCTGCTTAATTTTATCTATCATCTCTTCTTTACTAATCTTTCCATCAAGATATTCAACCACTTCTTTGTACCCTAATCCCTGCATAGCAGTTGGAAAATGATCATACTTAGATACAACATTTTTAACCTCATCTATTAATCCTTGATCAATCATAATATCGACCCTTAAATTAATTCTATCATATAATTTTTCTCTATCCATATTAATAGCAAAAACTCTATAATCGTATTTTACACCTTTGCTTCTAGAAAGTTTTTCTAACTCTGTCTTCGTTTTGCCAGTAGCCTTATATAATTCTAAAATTCTAACAATTCTCTTCTTATCATTAGGACTAATCTTCTTTGTCGCATCATAATCAATTTCCATAGCCTTTTTATAAAGATCAGCTAATCCGTCATCAGAATTAGCAATTTTCATTAACTCATCTCTATATTTTGGATCAAATTCAATTTCAGGATATTCAATACCATAAATTAAAGTATCAATATACAAACCCGTTCCACCAACCAAAATTGGAACTTTTCCCTTACTTAAAATCAATTCAATTTTCTCTTCAGCATCACGTTTAAAATCAGCCACAGAATATCTCTCATCTGGAGAAACAAAGTCTATCAAATAATGAGGTATTCCTTCCATCTCTTCAGCAGTAGGCTTAGCAGTACCAATACTCATATCTTTATATATTTGCATTGAATCACATGAAACCACCTCTCCATTGATTCTTTTAGCTAATTCAACACCTAGTGATGTTTTTCCCGAAGCTGTTGGACCAGCAATAACAATAACCTTATTCTTATCCATATAAAACCTTTCTAAAATACTTACGCCTTTTAATATAATCCCATTCGCTCACTTTCTAACTTGCTAGTTACTTTCTTGCAAACTTACGCTCAATATCATACTTACTCATCTTAATTGCAGTTGGTCTACCATGAGGACAAGTAAACGGATTAGGTAATTGAAGCAACCTATCCATAAGAGTATCTACCTCTTTCTCATCCAATCTCATATTAGCCTTAACCGCTGATTTACAAGCAATAGTAGCAATGAATCTATCCTCTTTATCTTGTCTATCAGTTCTTGAAAAATTATCAACCTCATCCAATAAATCAAGAAACAATTGCTTAGTATTCATATCCATACAAATATTTGGAACACCTGTCAATTTAATAGTATTTTCACCAAACGCTTCTAAAGTAAATCCAGCCTGTTCAAACATTTCTAAATTCTCTTTTATTGTTTCAGCTTCCTTATGAGTTAAATTAATAATATCAGGCAATAACATTAATTGAGAATCCTTATCAGTTGTACTATAATAATTCTTTTTAACCTTCTCATACATAATTCTTTCATGAGCAGCATGTTGATCAATAATATACATCTCATTTTCAATCTCAACAATTATATATGTAGAAAATGCAATTCCAATAAATTTATAGTTCTTTCCAGACATGTTTTTAAACTCATCTAATCTCTCAGTATTTTCTTCTGAAATACTCTCAAGTGGCTTTTCAATTTGAACTTGTTCTGCAACCTCATTCATAGGCTTTACAGTATTTTTTATTTCTTCAAAAACCTTTTTCTCATTATCTGAAAGTTCTTTTTCATCAATAGGTTCAACATTTTCGCTAACCTTATTTCCAAATATTTTAGCATACATATCATTAAATTGTTCTGGTTGAGTTTCATCAGATTTATCTTTATTTAAAGGATTCTCTAATTTACTATTTTTAATAGCTTCTTCAAGAATTTCATCAGACTGTCTCTGTTGAATAATTTCAGCTGTCTTTTCTTGTACTTGCTCTTCAGATGGAACTGTCACCTTTGATTCCTCAGCAAATTCCGTATTTGCACTCTGTTCAAAGCTCTTTACTTCCTCTGAATCTTCTTTTTCTTCAATAATAGGTGTATACACAGGAGCTGTAACTTCAGATACTCCAAGTTCTTTAAGACCTTTTCTAAATTTATAAACTTCCTCTAATAAATTATCTTTTTCTTCTGGTTTTTCCTCCATTTTATTTTTCTTAAAAAATGAGAAAACTCCATTCTTCGTTTTTTCTTCTTTTTCCTCTTCTTCATCTTCTTTAATAGTTTCAGCCACTTGATCAGCTTCTTCTTGTAGTGGAAAAGCTGTATTTTTTTGAACCTCATCTTGTGCATTTCCCGCATTTTGACTTACTTGAGAAACTGTTTTGCTTTTCTCTTCTTTTTTTTCTATTACATCTTCAACTAATTCTTTTTTAGCTAAGGCTTCTTTTATAGCGTAATATACTGCTTTAAACACCTTATTTTCTTCTTCAAATCTTACTTCCAATTTAGCAGGATGAACATTAACATCAACTAATGCTGGATCTATAGTTAAATTTAAAACTAAAAATCCATATTTATTAATCGGAATCATTCCTTTGAAAGCTTGCTCAGCAGCAGCTGTCAAAGTCTTATCTTTTATGTATCTACCATTAACAAAATATAATTGATTAGAACGATTAGATCTTGCAATTTCAGGTTTTCCAACTACACCATAAACATGTATTCCCTCATATTCATAGTCAGTCTCTATAACTGCTTCTGCAATGTCTTTTCCGTAAATACTGTAAATTACACTTTTCTCATCATTATTTCCTGAAGTTTGAATAACTGTTTTTCCCGTATTTATAAGTTTAAAAGAAATATTCTTATTAACTAACGCTAATCTAGTAATAGCATCTTCTATGTATCCAGATTCAGTATAATCTTTTTTCAAGAATTTATATCTAACTGGTGTATTGTAAAATAAATTTTTAACAGTAATTGTAGTTCCAATAGGAGCACCAACTTCACCAAATTCAAGTGTTTTGCCACCTTCGACAACTATTCTATGTCCAATATTAGAATCCTTTGTTCTTGATATCATTTCAACATTTGCAATAGCTGCTATACTTGCTAAAGCCTCACCTCTAAACCCCATTGATGTAACTTTAGTAATATCTTCAGCAACTCTAATCTTACTTGTAGCATGTCTTTCAAAAGCAATTTCCATATCATCTTCAGCTATACCTTTACCATTATCAGAAATTCTTATAAAAGAAATACCACCGTTTTTTATTTCAACAGTTACTTTTGTAGCCCCTGCATCTATTGAATTCTCGACCATTTCTTTAACAACTGAAGCAGGTCTTTCAATAACCTCGCCTGCAGCTATTTTATTAATTGTTAGATCATCTAATAATACAATATTACCCATAATTCATCCTTTCTAACATGAAAACTTAATTCTTAAAATAAATTTTCATTATTCCACATCCATAATTCCGACTATTATTACTAGTTGGTATTATATCACTAACCTTACCAGTTTGTATACAAATTTTACGTTTTTTTAAGTCACACTTTTTCTATAAATTCATAGTATATAACATACTAAGGAATTACAAAAAAGCACATAGCTTTATACTTACAAAGGGGGGAAATATAATGCCAGAAAACAGAGGTTGCGGTGGCGGATTCGGAGATGACTGCTTATGGATCGTATTACTTTTAATAATAATCTGTTGTTGTTGCGGTGGTAACAGAAACTGTGGATGCTAATTAAAACATAGTATCAATTTCCAAATCCTTTATTAATCCCTTAGCACTTGCTAAGGGATTTCTTTTTTCAGTAGAGCAAAAGTAGACATTATAATAATTATAGATTTTTACAAATGTCCACGTATTTGTTCGTCACATCATTTTTTATATATAGCAAATTAGCTCTACATCTTTAATAGAAATATCTATATTAAACAAAAATCTTCCTTGTTAGCAATAAACTAACAAAGAAGATTTTTTTGTAGCATTTATATATTGTCTAGAAATTTTATCTCTCGACTTTAAAATTATATATTAATTACAAATCGAATTAACTCATTTTATAATTTTCTATTAATATCCCATCTCTGTTGGCATTCCAGCACCTTCGCCATGTCCGCCACATCCACAAGATTTTTCTTTTTTATTAACAACACATGATTCAGTAGTTAATATCATTGAAGAAATACTTTCTGCATTTTGAAGAGCAGATCTTGTAACTTTAGTTGGATCAACTATTCCAGATTTTTTCATATCTACATATTCTTCATTCTTAGCATCAAATCCAATTCCAACTTTGCTTGATTTAACTTTATCCAAAATAATAGCGCCTTCTAATCCAGCATTAGCAGCGATTTGTCTAACAGGCTCTTCCAATGCAGCTAAAATAATTTTAACACCAATTTTTTCATCATCTTTTACTTCTTTTAGTAATTCTTCAACCTTTGGAATTATATTAATATAAGCTGTTCCACCACCAGCAACAATACCTTCTTCAACAGCAGCACGAGTAGCAGACAAAGCATCCTCAATTCTCAATTTCTTCTCTTTCATCTCAACTTCAGTAGCAGCACCAACTTCAATAACAGCAACACCACCAGCAAGTTTAGCAAGTCTTTCTTGTAATTTTTCTTTATCATACTCACTTGAAGTTTCATTTATATTAGCTTTAATTTGTTTAATTCTAGCTTGTAATTCTTCTTTATCTCCTTCTCCACCAACAATAATTGTACTATCTTTTTGAATTTTTATTTGTTTTGCTCTACCTAAGTTTTCAATAGTAGTGTCTTTAAGTTCTAGTCCTAAATCATCAGTAATAACAGTTGCACCTGTTAAAATAGCAATATCTTGTAACATTGCTTTTCTTGAATCACCAAAACTTGGAGCTTTAACAGCAACAACATTTAAAACACCTCTTAATTTATTTAAGATTAATGTTGATAAAGCTTCACCTTCAATATCATCAGCAACAATTAGCAATTTACCAGATTGTTGCATTAAGCTTTCTAGTAAAGGTAAGATCTCTTGAATACTGCTAATCTTTTTATCAGTCAATAATATGTATGGATTATCCATTACAACTTCCATTTTTTCAGTATCTGTTACCATATATGGAGAAATATATCCTTTATCAAATTGCATACCTTCAACAACTTTTACATCAGTATTTGATGTCTTAGATTCTTCAATAGTAATTACACCATCTTTAGAAACCTTTTCCATAGCATCAGCTATCAAGTTACCAATTTCTTCATCATTAGCAGAAATACTTGCAACTCTTGCAATATCTTCTTTTCCATTTACTTCAGAAGAAATCTTTTTCAACTCTTCAACAGCTTTATCAGTTGCTTTATCCATACCTCTCTTAATTGCCATTGTATCTCCACCAGCAGCAATATTTCTAATTCCTTCTTTTATCATTTTTTGAGCTAAAACAGTAGCTGTTGTTGTACCATCACCAGCAACATCATTAGTTTTAATTGAAACTTCCTTAACTAGTCCAGCTCCCATATTTTCATAAGGATCATCAAGTTCAATTTCTTTTGCAATAGTAACACCATCATTTGTAATAAGAGGTGCACCATAGTTTTTATCTAATACAACGTTTCTTCCTTTAGGTCCTAAAGTAACTTTTACTGTATCAGCTAATTTATTAACTCCATCTAATAATGCTTTTCTAGCATCTTCACCATATTTAATATCTTTTGCCATTTAAAATCATCTTCCTTTCCTATTCTACAATAGCCAAAATATCAGATTGGCTAACAATTAAATACTCTTCATTTTCGTATTTAACTTCTGTTCCTGCATATTTATTTAAAACTACTTTATCCCCTTTTTTTACATACATTTCTTCCTTTTCCCCGTCAACAATCTTACCAGGGCCAACCTCAATAACTTCAGCTATTTGTGGCTTTTCTTTGCTCGCAGTAAGGATAATCCCACTCTTAGTTGTTTCTTCTTTTTCTTTCATTTTTACTAAAACTTTATCAGTTAATGGTTTTATCATTTTTACTACCTCCTTCAAAATTAGCACTCTTCATTCGAGCTTGCTAATAATTTATACCTTTTATTAATATTTGTCAATAGTAATTATATGATTTAAATAAAAAAATAGAACTAAAGTTTAAAAAAACTTTAGCTCCATTTTATTTATTTCTCCGTAGAAACATTTTCTATCTTATTTCCATTTTCATCTGCTAAATAATAATCCATTATATAGTAAGATTGATCTCTATGAAGTAGCAAAAAACCTAAAGTATCAACTTGATCTATTCCATCATCAATAGAAACAGTTCTAATTTTAGCCGTCATTTTTGATAGATATTTAGTCACATCATGTATCTCTGTATTTTCAACTAATTCTAATGTAACATTAGTTTCTGATATAGAATTTATCAATGCATCTTCTTGACTTTTAGCACTATGTTGCATAAGAATCAAATCGCCATAATCTGATGGACTTGATAAAATTTCTTCATATTTATCATCAAACTTAGTTTCATCACCATCACTTTCTTCAACATAAATATATAAACCAACCTGATCCATAATAGCTGCAACTCCAGACCCATCATGTTCATTATATGCTTGTATAAAAGCACCTAATATTCCACTAGCAGTATCATATCCAACTTGACCAATTTCTGTTTCATATCCAATATCAGTTAATGTTATATTTTCTTTTGCTTCTTTATCACGTCTTTGTTTATCTTTTTTTGCCAGAACTACAGAAGCGCTCATACATACAATAAGAATTATTACTAACCCTATATTAATCAATAACTTCTTTTTTTTCATTTTTCCTACCTAACTTTAGATAAAATCTAAATCTTTTGTATAATTATTAATATTGTCTTCCCCATACAACCATTTTATCAGCCTTCTTACCACAAACTGGGCAAGTATCACCTAAATGTTCTTGTTCGAATGGCATACATCTTGATTTAGCGCCTGTTAAATCTTTTATTTTTTCTTCGCACTCTTCGTTTCCACACCACATTGATTTAACAAATCCTTGATTTTCTTCTAATATTTTAGCAAAATCATCCAAGCAATGTGCAACACTTGTTTTTTCTTGCATTCTTTTTGCACAAGTATCATACATATTTTTTTGAATTTCTTCCATCAATTCAGCTAAACGTTCTTCAATTCTTTCAAGTTCAACAGTTTCCTTTTCATTAGTATCTCTTCTAACTAAAACTGCTACTCCATTTTCAATATCTTTTGGACCAATTTCGATTCTAACTGGAACACCTCTCATCTCCCAATCATTAAACTTAAATCCTGGAGAATATTGTTCTCTATCATCAATCTGCATTCTAAATTTATCTTTTAAACTATTATAAATTTCTTCTGCTTTTTCCTTAACTCCTTCTTTATGCATAGCAACTGGAACAATAACAGCTTGAGTTGGTGCAACTCTTGGTGGAAGTTTTAGTCCTCTATTATCACCATGAGCCATAATAACTGCACCAATTAGTCTAGTAGTTGTGCCCCATGACGTTTGATACGCATATTCTTCTTTACCTTCTTTGTTTTGAAATTTAATTTCAAAAGGTTTAGAGAAGTTTTGTCCAAAATAGTGAGATGTTGCAGCTTGAAGAGCTCTACCATCATGCATTAAAGTTTCAACTGTATATGTAGAATCTGCTCCTGCAAATTGTTCGCTCTTTGTTTTTTGTCCTGTAACAACTGGAATAGCTAACAAATTTTCTATTGTATCTGCATAAACACCTAACATATCTAAAGTAAATTTTTTAGCTTCATCTGCTGTAGCATGAATTGTATGTCCTTCTTGCCATAAAAACTCTCTTGAACGTAAAAATGGTCTTGTTTCTTTTTCCCATCTTAAAACGCTACACCATTGATTATATAAAAATGGTAACTCTCTCCATGAACTTAACCATTTTGAATACATCTTAGAAAAAATAGTTTCTGAAGTAGGTCTTACACAAAGTCTCTCTTCTAATTCTTCTTCACCACCAATAGTAACCCAAGCTACTTCTGGGGCAAATCCTTCAACATGATCTTTTTCTTTCATTAAAAGGCTTTCTGGAATTAAAAGCGGCATTGATATATTTTTAACTCCATACTCTTTAAATCTATCATCTTCATATTTTTGGATGTTTTCCCATATTGCATATCCATATGGTTTAATCGCTATAAAACCTTTTACATCAGTATAATCAGCTAAATCTGCTTTAAGCACAATATCAGTATACCATTGTGCAAAATCTTCATCTATATTTGTTATCTCTTGTACGAATTCTTTTTTATTACTCATTTTCAACACTCTCCTCGTTATTTTTTATCTGTACTTCGTTCATATCTTCAAGTACAATTTGCTCATTTTCATCTAATTTATAACGCGGAAGTTCGGGCAGTTCATCTAACGAAGATAATCCAAACATTTTAAGGAACTCTTCTGTTGGGCGATATGTAGTTGGTCTACCTGGTGCATCTAACTTTCCAGCATCTTCTATTAAATGATATTCCATCAATCTATATAAAGTACCATCAGAATTAACACCCCTAATTGCTTCTATCTCAGCACGTGTTATTTTAGGATTATATGCAATAATTGACAAAGTTTCTAAAGCTGCTGCTGATAAAGAAGGCTTAGCCCTGTTATCAAAAAGTTGTACTAAATAGTCATATGAGCTTTTTTTAGTAGTAAGTTGATAACCATCATTCACCTTTATCACTTCAACTCCTCTAGATTCTTCTTGGCAATCATTCATATAACTTTGAACAATAGCCTCAACCTCATCAGGTGTCATTTCTAAAATTTTTGCAAACTCAGAAATTTTTACTACTCTTCCAGCAGAAAACAACATAGATTCAATTATTGACTTAGCTTGTTCAAGTTTCATCCGTTTAATTCTCCTTATTCTAAAATGTTATATCATCACATCAATTTTTCAATATAACTATTATTACATGAAATTGTTGTTATGTCAATAAAAACAGCCCTCTTAATCTCCAAAAAAATGTTCTGTTATTTTAATTAAAAAAACATTAAAAAAGCTTGATTTAAAAGCAATTTAGTGTTATAATAGATATGTATTTATTGAAAGGAAATGAATTTTATGAAAACATTAGAAAGAGAATCTATTTTTAAAAGATTTATAAATATATTAAAAAATAACCCATTTATCAATATGGTTATTTCACCAGATGCGGAAGTAACATCAGCTGAAAACACTTCAACAGAAACTTTAGTTGAAAACTTAGCAGCTTCTACAAACACTTCTAAAGAAGATATTTGGAAAATTGAACGTGCATTTAATGAAAGCTCAAATTCTCTTGGAAGCTTAGAACAAGAAGTAACTCGTGTACCCAAAGGTAAAGAAGAAAATAATCCTTTTAAAGTAGACGAAGCTGATTTACAAGAAATTTCTACAGAACCTACTCCTCAAAAATCTCAACAATCGCTAGATAGAGATAGAGCTGATGACTAATATATAAATATTGTTTTAATCATTAAAAAATATAGAATACATCAAGTATTCTATATTTTTTTGGCTTTATCTCATTACACATTGTAATTAAAATTCTATCTTCTTCCTCAATTTATACATCATTATATAATCAATATCTCAGTAGTCTTTCATATTAATAACATCACTTAAAGTCTAAAATTATTTCTCAATAATCTCTGCAATCAAATCATAATCACTACTATTAACAATCTTACACTTTACAAATTTTCCAATAAGATCATCCTCAATATTCACATATATAACGCCATCTGTATCTGGTGAATCCATATATGATCTTCCAACATAAAATAATCCATCATCCGAATAATCTTCAATTAAAACTTCATACTCTTGGCCAATCTTTTCTTTCATTTTTTCTGTTGAAATTTCATTTTGAATATTCATTATAATATTTTTTCTTTTTTTCTTAGTTTTTGGATGAACTTGATTTTCAAACTTAGCTGCTGGAGTTCCATCTTCTTTTGAATACGTAAAACATCCTAATCTATCAAATTTTAAATCTTCAACTGCATTTTTTAAGATTTCAAAGTCTGCTTCTGTTTCGCCAGGAAATCCAACTATCAAACTAGTTCTAATAATAACATCTGGAATCTCTTTTCTAATCTTTGAAACAATATTCTTTATATTTTTACCAGTTGTTTTTCTATTCATTCTCTTTAAAACATCATCTGAAAAATGTTGAATTGGTACGTCAAAATAATGACATATCTTCTTTTCATTTTTTACAACACTTATTAATTCATCTGTAATACTCTCAGGATATGCATATAAGAATCTAAGCCATTTGATTTTTTCTATTTTACAAATTTCAGTAAGTAATTCTGGTAATCTAAGTTTTCCATACAAATCAATTCCATATTTTGTTGTATCTTGAGCTATCAAAATAATTTCTTCATATCCTTGGTCAGCCAATTGCTTAGCTTCTTCTACAATATCTTCAAACTTTCTGCTCTCATATCTTCCTCTAATATATGGAATAGCACAATATGTACAAAAATTATCACATCCCTCAGCAATCTTTAGATAAGCCATTTTCTTTCCAGTTGAAATCACTCTATTTCTATATGACATATAATCATTTTCTTCAACTTCTTTTCCTACCATTGCAGCAATCTTGTTCCAAAAATCTTTATAATCAGAAATACTCAACCATAAATCTACCTCTGGAATTAACTTTTCCAAATCTTTTTTATATCTTTTTACTAAGCACCCCATTCCAACTAAGTATTTACAATTTTGCTTTTTATATTCTGCCATTTCTAAAATAGTATTTATAGCCTCCTCTTTTGCAGAAGCTATAAATCCACAAGTATTCACTATAATAATTTCCGCTTCTTTAGGATCATTTACTATCTCAAAATTATGATCTTTTAATACAGCCATCCCCATCTCTGTATCTATCAAGTTTTTACTACAACCAAGTGATATAAAACCAACTTTCATAAACCACATTCTCCATTCATTTTTATTCACTATATATATGTTTTCTTGTAAGTTCCAATAAATTTAATTTTGTGAAACCTTCAATTTGTACTTTAGTTCTTTCTTTCTTTAGTTCCTCTGAAAAAATTTTAACTAATTCTTTTTTATGTTTTTCATCCTTTAAATCAATAAAATCAATAACAATAATTCCACCAATATCACGTAACCTAATTTGTTTCTCAATTTCTATTGCAGCTTCCTTATTAATCGAAAACGCAGTTTCTTCTAAATTAAGCTTTCCTGTAAACTTAGCCGAATTGACATCAATAGCAGTTAAAGCCTCTGTTTTATCAATAGTTATAAATCCACCACTTTTTAACCAAATTTTTCTGTTCTCTGAAACTTCAATTTGTTTTTGAACATTATATTTTAGCATTATATTCTCTACATCACATACAACTTCTATATCTTCTTTATTCCAATTTTTTAATTTTTCAGAAATTTTTTCTTTAAGTTCATTTGTATTAACACATATTCTCTTTAAATCCTTATCCATCAAATCAATTAAAATTTTATCAAGCATTTCATCTGCCTTACTGATTAATTTTGGATAATCTGTTTCATCAAATTTTATATCAATAATATTATTCCATTTTTCAATAAGTTTTACCAAATCTTTTTCTAAATCTTCAGCAGATTTATTAACAGCTGATGTTCTAATAATTGCTCCCATATTTTCTGGAAGTTTTTCTCTTACTATTTTCTTTAATCTTTCTCTTTCTTTTTCATCTTCTATTTTTTGTGAAATCGTTACAAAAGTAGAATTAGGTAATAATACCAAGTATCTTCCAGGCAAATTAATATGAGTAGATGCCCTAGCACCTTTTTTATTGTAACTATCTCTTTTTATTTCAACTATTATAGGCATACCAACTTTTAAAATTTTACCTATATTTTGTTTATCAATATCTACATTTCCTTCTTTAGTAACATCTACCTTTGGTAAAACATCTTTTAAATGAATAAAAGCATTCCTATTTTCACCTACATTAATAAATGCAGCTTGAAGTCCAGGAAAAATATTTTGTACTTTTCCTATATATATATTTCCTTCTAACCTTTTTTTATATTTTGAATCAACATATTTTTCTGTTAGAATTCCATTTTCAACCAATAATATATTTTCTACTTCATCTTGAACAGTAACAATAAGCTCCTTCATAAAAAATAAAATCCTTTCCTAATTATAACTATTCATAGCTTTATCTATATTCTCTTTAATAATCATTTCAACAGCATCAGCAGCTAACTTAACCCCTTGATTTAGCTTTTCTTCATCGTCTTTATCAATCGCTCCAATTACATATTGAATTAAATCTTCTGAGTCATCTGGCTTACCAATTCCAACACGTATTCTAGCAAAGTTTTGTGAATTTAAAAAATGAACAACAGATTTCATTCCATTATGCGTTCCCGGTCCTCCACTCTTTCTAATACGAATAATACCTGGTTCCAAATCAATATCATCATAAATTACTAATATATTTTCCAACGGAATTTTAAAAAAATTAACTATTTCTTGAACAGATTCTCCACTTAAGTTCATAAAAGTTTGTGGTTTTAACAAAAAAACTTTTTCTCCATCTACATTTCCACTTCCGTAAAATCCTTTAAATTTATTTTTATTTACATCTATTCCAAATCTCTCAGAAAGTTTATTTATTACATTAAATCCCATATTATGTCTTGTATTGGCATAATCTTTCTCTGGATTACCTAAACCTATAATTAAATACATCTCAAAGATTCTCCTTTTTATCCTAAACTATTCTTCTATTTTACTACATTTTTCCTAATTTAACAAGTTTTTTAATATTTATAGTTTTTTCCATTTTTTTATATTAAAATACATTTATACAAGGGAGGAATAAAATGGCACCATTAATAAGTATAATTATTCCAATATTTAATAATGAAAACTCAATATCTGAAACCATTAAAAGTATTGTGAATCAAACATACCCAAACTACGAAGTTATTCTTATTGACGATGGTTCTCTTGACAAAAGTATGAAATTATTAAAAAAATATAAAAAAGGCAATAAAAAAATCCATTCTTATAAGCAACTTGGATTTGGTCCTGTAGCTGCACAACAATTCGCACTTACCAAAGCAAAAGGCAAATACATTTTGTTTTTTGAAAGTGGAAAAATTATGAGCGAAAACATGTTAGAATATCTATCAACTCTAATAGAAAAATATAAAACAGAAGTAATAACATTCGACTATTTTTCAATATCAGAATATACAATGTATTGGCCTAATCACATAACACATCCTTCACCAGAAGAAAAACTATCTATAATCAGTAATACTCATTACTTAAAAAGATTATATTCTTCTATTCCTCACTCATTTGAAAGTTGTATTATACTTTGGAACAAATTAATTAATAGAAAATGGCTATTAACTACATCTTACACTTCATCAACGCAAAAACTTAATATTAGTTATGACATACTTCAAAACACTTGTAAAATATTAAAAAGCACTCAAATTCTTGTTTGCGAAATCTTATATGACGAATATTTTATAAAGAATTGTTTTAATTACTCAGTTCTTGATAAAATTGCATTTTTAGAAAAATTACTAATAAAATACAAACGAACTAACAATATACTAGCCACAATAAATACAGCTATTCGTTTACTAGATTTATTATATAGAACACGAAAGCAATTACATTTCTATTCTCTTCAACTTTATGATAAACCCGAACTTCGTGATATCGTTAATAAAAAATTTAATAGCGTATACAAATTTTTAATTACAAAATTCCCAGACAAAGAATACAGATACTCAAAAATAAATGAAGATTACCGTGCACAAATAAAATTTGAAAAATTTAGAGAAAAGTACTTTTATTTATACGATGAATATATCGAAGATTAATTAGAAATTCACTATAACACATCTATATTTTAGCGATGCTCATCTCACATGTATCTTCAGTTATAACTATAAAATTATCACAAACTAAAAGAGCCATAATTTTTATGACTCTTTTAGTTGCTCAATAGATTTTATAACATTATATCCACATGTCCTAATCACTCTGTTCATTATTGCTAAACCTATTCCATCTGCTGGAACCGCTTCTATTAAAATTAAATCATATTTACTTTTATCTGCTTCTCTTAAATCTGCAAAAATATTTTTAGAAACTTCTTCTAAATTATTTCCAAGATTAATATATGATTTCACCAATATCTTACTACTCTTCTTTCCAACACCTAACACGCATACATTCTTATCTTTAAAATAATTAAATATATCATATTTTTCAGTATCATTTCCAACATCAACAAGGACACACTTAGTTTGAGGAGAATAATGCTTATGTTTCATTCCAGGACTTAAAACTTTTTCATCACTCTTAACTTCATGCAAAACGTGATCATCAATTTTCACGCACCCAACAGTCTTTAAAATATCTTCAGCAGTTACCTTACCTGGTCTTAAAATTACAGGAACATTATCCATAACTCTAACAACAGTTGATTCTAATCCTATATCTGTACTTCCGCCATCTATCAAAGCATATACTTTTTCACCTAATTCATCTTCTATATCTGAAAGTCTTGTTCCACTTGGTTTTCCTGACTCATTAGCACTTGGAGCAGCAATAGGCTTTCCAAATGAAGCAATAATTTTATTTGCAATAACATTATCTGGCATACGAATTGCAACAGTTTCTAGTCCAGCAGTAACTTCATATGGAATACAATCTTTCTTCTCCAAAATTAAAGTAAATGGACCTGGCATAAAAGTTTTAATAAGCTTCTCTTCAACATCAGAAATATTTTTCACACATAAATTCAACATTTCTCTGTCTGATACATGAACAATAAGAGGATTATCAGAAGGTCTTCCCTTCGCCTCAAAAATTTTCATACAAGCTTCTCCATCCAAAGCATCTGTTCCAATTCCATAAACAGTTTCTGTTGGAAAAACAATCAAACCCTTATTTTTTAAAGCCAATACCACATCATTAAGTTCTTTCTCATCTATATTAACTTTCCAATCATAAATTTTACTCATTTTTTAGACCTCTCATTTCCCTATTATACTACATTTCAAAGCATTTAACAACATTTTTTCTCATGCAAATTTCATCAATATCATTGGCAAAACACCTTCAAAGGTATATAATAGCAACATAGTAATCTAAAGCAAGGGGGGATTATCTATGAAATTAAACAAAATTTTAGAAGGGCTTGAAGTAAAAGAAACTGTTAACGATCTAGATTTAGATATAACAAACATACATTCAGACTCAAGAAAAATTAAACAAGGCGGATTATTTATTGCAATAGACGGATACTTACAAAATGGTATTGATTATTTAGATTCAGCAATACAAAACGGAGCTGTTGCAGCAATTGTTGAAGATGATGTAGATACATCAATTTTACCAAACACACTAACTTATATTAAAGCTGGTAATACAAGAAAAGCTTTAGCCATAACAAATTGCAATTTATATGATAACCCATCCAAAAAATTCAAATTAATTGGAGTTACTGGAACCAAAGGAAAAACAACTACTACATTTATGATTAAATCACTTTTAGAAGCATATGGCTTAAAAGTTGGTTTAATGGGAAGTATTGCTGTTTACATTGGAAATGAAAAATTAGAAGATACAGACAGAACTACTCCTGAAAGTGATGAAATTCAAGAATACTTTGCTAAAATGGCTGATGCACACGTTGATGTAGCTATTATAGAAGTATCATCACAAGCAATGAAAATGCATAGAGTTGACGGATGTGACTTTGATATAGGTGTTTTTACAAACTTAACAGAAGATCATATCAGTAAAAATGAACATGCAAGCATGGAAGAATATTTCCAATGCAAATGTATGCTATTTGATAAATGTCACACAGGCTTCATAAATGCAGATGACTCAACAGTAATAACAATTAAAGATAAAAATAAAACTTGCAAATTCAAAACATTTGGAATTGACAATCCAGCAGATATACGTGCAGAAGAAGATACATTAAAAATCACACCATCATGTATAGACTTTGTTGCAGATATTGATGGAAAACGTGAACAATTCGAAGTTTCAATTCCAGGAAGATTTAGTGTATACAATTCTTTAGGTGCAATCAGTGTCGCTCATGAATTTGGAGTAACACCTGATGAAATGAGATCAGCACTAAAAGACCTAAAAGTTTTAGGAAGAAATGAATTAGTACCTAATAAATTAGGTTTAACTATTCTTATAGATTATGCACACACACCATCCAGCCTAGAAAGCATATTAGAATCAGTAAGAGCATATGCAAAAGGAAAAATAATCTGTGCTTGGGGTGTTGGTGGAGACAGAGATAGTAAAAAACGTCCAATCATGGGTGAAATTTCTGGAAGACTTGCAGACTACACAATTTTAATGTCTGATCAAGTTCGTACAGAAGATCCATTAAAAATACTTCAAGATATTGAAGTAGGTGTGAAAAAAGCTGGTGGTAAATATACAATTATTGTAGACAGAACTGAAGGAATTAAACATGCTCTAGAAGTTGCAACACCAGAAGATATAATAGTTATCCCAGGACTTGGACATGATTTATATCTTGAAAGAAATCACGTAAAATACCCTTATGATGAAAGAAAAGTAATTGCAAAATTAGTTGATGAAATTCTAGAAGAAAGAAAAGCAAAATAAAATCATTAAAACATAATAATATACAAAAAAATGCATATTATATTTTATACACCTTGCTGTCGCAATCTTGATGAGTCGTTGTTCCAAAAACAACGACTCTTTTTTATATGTAGATTGCTTCAATCGCAGTCACTTCACTGTCGTTTTGTTCCTTTGGTCGCTGCGCGGTGTTTTAAAAATATAATACGCATTTTTCTTTTACCTTAATATATTATTGTTGACTCCAAAAAGCACCATAAGTCCTATAAGCTTCAAACACATCAAACTTACTTGTAACTTCATAAGGAGCATGCATAGAAAGAACAGGAACACCACAATCAATAACATCTGTACCCTTGTTAGCTAAGATGTACGCAATTGTACCTCCTCCACCGATATCAACTTTTCCAAGTTCAGCAACTTGATATTTAATACCATTAGATTCTAAAACATTTCTTACCCATGCAACATATTCAGCATTAGCATCAGAAGCACCTGACTTTCCTCTAGCTCCTGTATATTTATTTAAACTAATTCCTTTTCCAATAAATCCTGCATTATGTTTGTCTGAAACTGAAGCATATAAAGGATCATATCCTGCATCAACATCTGAAGATAACATTTTAGAAAAACAAAATACTTTATCCAATAAGTTTGGTCTATTTACACCTAATTTATTCAAAACTTCTGAAACAAAGAAATCAAACATATGAGATTCCATACCTGTATTTCCCATACTTCCTATTTCCTCTTTATCAGATAAAATACATACAGCAGTTTTCTTAACATTTGTAAGTTCCATCATTGCAGCCAAAGAAGTAAATGCACAAACCTTATCATCTTGTCCATAAGCAGCAACCATGCTCTCGTCAAATCCCAAACTTCTTGCCTTAAATTGTGGAACTAATTCTAATTCTGAACTTGTAAAATCAGCTTCTGTAATTCCATATTTTTTATTTAATATATTCAAAACATTTAATTTAACTTGTTCAGCACACTCTTTTTCATCATAAGGAATACTTCCAACAAGTAAGCTTAAATTTTCACCTTCTACACCATCTTTTAATTTTTTCTCCATTTGAGCTTGAGCCAAATGTGGTAGCAAATCAGTAATTGTAAAAATAGGATCATTCTCATCTTCACCAATATTTACTTCCATTTTTTCGCCATTGGCTTTAACTAAAACACCATGTATACTTAAAGGAATTGTTGTCCATTGATATTTTTTAATTCCACCATAATAGTGTGTTTTAAAATAAGCTAATCCACCTTCTTCGCATAAAGGATTTGGTTTTAAATCTAGTCTTGGAGAATCAACATGTGAACCAATAATATGAATTCCATTTTCAATTGATTCTTCACCAATTATAGCTAAATACATACTTTTTTCTCTATTTACAAAGTAAACTTTATCACCTGGTTTCAAAGAACTGAATTCCATAATATCTCTAAAACCATGTTCATCAGCCATTTTTCTAGCATTTTTAATAAATTCTCTCTCTGTCTTAGAAACATTTAAAAAATCCATATATCTCTTTGAAAGAGCAAATACTTTATTCTTAGTATTTTCATCTAAATCTTTCCAACCAGATTCTTTCTTATCAAATAATTTTTCTTTCAAACTATCTCCCATAATTTCCTCCTTTAAAACTAAAATTAGTATATCATAACGATATTTATTTTTCTATTACAAATTTATTTTATTCAAAATTTTCTCTTGCCCAATAAAATAAATACTGTTGGGCTATACCTTCAATCTCAGCAAATAGCGAATAGGCTACTTCTCTTATTTGTTTTTTATTCACTTTTGCTTCATCCTCATTATGAATATATAAAACATTCATAACCCTTCTAACCCAAACATCAACAGGAAAAGTATCAAATCTATGTAATGCAAAAAGCAATATGCAATCAGCCACTTTTTCTCCAACACCATCTAATTTTAAAAGTTCATTTCTAATCTCTTCCGTACTTTTAATTTTTATTAAACTATCCAAATTAATTTCCTTATTAATAACCAATTGAGTAGTATTATAAATTCTCTTATCTCTAAAACCAGTTCCAAGAGCTCTTAGGTCAGCAACAGATAACTTTGAAAGCTCCTCAGGTGACGGAAATAAAAAATAATCTTTTCCATTCCATGTAACTTTTTGACCAACCTTTTCAGAAATACGATTAATTATGCCTTTAATTCTTGGAATATTATTATTGGCTGAAATTATAAAAGAAATAACCATCTCCCATAAATCTTGATTTAAAATTCTAATACCATTTCCAAATTCAATACTTCTCTTCATATTATCATCAATTTTACTTAATCTATCCTTAAAATCATTATAATTAGTTTCTAAATCAAAATAATCATAAACTATTGAATTAATATCTCCTTCCAATACACCTTCAAACGAAACACTCTTTCCCTGTTTTGAAACTTTTAAAACTCCATTTTTTATAACACCTATATATGAACCATCTTCTTGCCTATCCCATCTAAAACATTGTCCACACTCAAAAATGTCTTCTAATTTAAAACTATCAATATTCTTTAAAACCAATTTTTGTTCTTTCATAGTATCATTCCTTTAAATATATTTGTTTAACACATTATACACCAAAATAATTGAAATCTACAAAACTTTTAAATTAGTTCTAATATAATTTATAAATTCAATATAATTAAAATCCATCTATCGATTTAAATCCATCCCCATACACTTCTCTTGCACTTGTAACAACAATAAAAGCTCCATTATCTACTTTATAAACAGTTTCTCTTAAAATAGGAATCTCTCTTCTATTCACAACAGACATCAATATTACTTTATCCCTTTGTTTAAAAGCTCCTTTACCATATATTTCAGTAACACCACAATTAACATCAGAATATAATACATTCAGGATTTCATCACTTTTATCAGAAATAATAAAAACCAATTTTGAAAAATTAATTCCTTCAAAGATATTATCAATCATAATACCATCAAGAAAAATAGCAATAGCAGAATATAAACCAATCTCAATTTCTTTGAAAAAAATAACATTTAAAACAACAACTGATATATCAATTAAATTCAAAAGTCTACTACTAGAAATTTTAACACCACAAGCCTTAGCTAATTGAACAATCAAATCACTCCCACCAGTAGAAGTATGTGCTTTAAATATTAAAGCTGTCCCAATACCAACTAGTATTCCTCCATAAATACAAGAGAGCAATCTATCATTTGTTGCTAATGCATATCTCTCAAAAAAATCAATAAAAAAAGATAACGATAAAGTTCCAAAAATTGTTTTTATTAAAAACTTCTTTCCTATTTTCATAAATGCAAAAATAAGAAAAGGAATATTCATAATAATAACTGTAAAACCAACATTCCAATCAAAAAAATAATAAAATATAGTAGCAATTCCAGCAAAACCACCTGATGATATTTTATTTGGCAATAAAAAACTTCCCATTCCTAATCCGGCAATAGACGTACCAGTCAAAATAAGAATAATTTCTTTTAAAAAATTTTTCATATCTTCTCCAAATTCATTTCTACAAAAACAAATTTGAATTTTTTCTAAATTTGTTTTTACACAAAAATTTATAAAAGTAAATTTTCTATATTATCTAATTTCACACATAAAAATTGCATATTTTCTCTAGCAGAGCAAAAGTGGACATATAATAATTGCATAAGCCTTTATATAATAGGAAACGCAGAGCACTTTCCTCGTATAAAAAAAATTACCTATACCTTAGTATAAGTAATTTTCTGTAATCTATACTCTCTCATCATCATCTAAGAAATCCTTATAAACCTTAACAACATTAATTTGGATTTTTCCATTTTTCATTTTCTTATCTTGTTTAACTTTAGCATCTACATCATAAAATTCTCTTAGCTTTTCAATATTTTCTCTTTTATATCCAACAACATTATTAACATTGTCCGGACTAGTTATAATTTCAACTTGTCTTACTTTAACATTATATGACTTTATTTTCTTTACAATTGTATCATAATTCATAGATGACTCAACTAATTGTCTAAAAGTTTCATGATATGGTCCAGCCACAACCTCGCTATTTTCATTTTTTGATATATCTGAAATAGTATCAGTAGACTGAAGACCAACCCTTATAACATTTATCTTTTTCTTTGCAAAGAAATAGCATAATTCCTTTGATCTCTCCACAGCTTGTTCAACAGAAAGTGGAGTATATGTACCTTCTAGCATTTCTTTTTCAAGTTCGGTTCCTCTTAAAACCAAAACAGGATAAATTCTCATAATTTTAGGTCTCAATTTAGCCAAATCCTTAGCAGTACGTAATTCATCCAAAACAGTACTTTCTGGAAGTCCAACCATCATTTGATGTCCAAGAGTAAATCCATACCATCTAATCAACTTTGAAGCTTTTTTTACATCTGCAAAAGTGTGATTTCTTTTACATCTTCTTAAAATATAATCATTTGTGGATTGTACCCCAAGTTCAATAGTTTTAACACCATATTTCTTTAACAATTTAAGCTTCTCTTTATCAATATAATCTGGTCTTGTAGAAACACGTATACTATTAACTTTTTTAGCTTTTATGAATTCAAAAGCTGCTTTTAACAAAGCTTCCTGCTTTTCAATTTCTATTCCTGTAAAACTACCACCAAAAAAAGCAATTTCTGTATATTTATTTTTTTCTTTAAAACTCTCTAAATAAAACTCAACTGTTTTTTTTACATCATCTGGCGTAATTTCTTTAGTTTCTCCACTAATAATTTTCTGATTGCAAAAAGTACAATTATTTGGGCAACCAAGATGTGGAACAAATATAGGAATAATATATTGTTTTTTCATAGCAACTCCTTTTACAAATTCTGAAGCGCAACTCTAGCAGCTTCCATCTCTGCATGTTTTTTATTCTTTCCATTTCCCTCAGCTAAAACCTTATCATTGCACTTTACTTCAACAACAAAAGTTTTATCATGGTCAGGGCCTTCTTCTCTTATTACTGTATATTGTATTTTAACTTCTCCATTAGCCTGAAGTTTCTCTTGTAAAACAGTCTTATAATCTTTCATTCCAACATTTTTACTAGCAATTTCTACAACATCAACTAAATTATCTAATATAAATTTTTTAGCATTATCTAAATTACTATCTAGAAAAATTGCAGCAATAATTGCTTCAACACTATCAGCCATTATGGCTTTTTTACTATTTTGTGAATGTTTCTCACTTTTTCCTAACAATAAGAAATCACTAAAATTATGCTTTTTAGCTATTTCATATAAACTATCTTCACAAACCACATTAGCTCTAACTTTAGTCATCTCTCCTTCAGATAATTTGTTATATTTTAAAAATAAATGTTCACTAATTACAAATTCTAAAATACTATCACCTAAATATTCTAATCTTTCATTACTTTTAACTTTATTCTCATATGCATATGAGGTATGAGTCAAAGCTTCTTTTAACAATCCCCTATTTTTAAAAGTATAACCTATATTTTTTTCACATATATCAAACTCCATAATATCCTCCTTTCTTATTTTCTCTATACAGTTAAACATTATAACATCAAAATCAAAAATTGTAAAATATTATTAAATTAATAACTATAAACTCCCTATTACAACATAATTTAATACTATCAGTCTATTACACAAACTACTAACATTACTTTCCATCAGCATATATAAGAACAATAGTGGGCTGATTAAATTTTTCTATATTTTAAATTATAGAGTTCAGCCCACATTTAATTGTTCGTGTGCGAAATTTGCTATGCAAATTTCTGTGCAAAGTATTTATATTATAGGAAGTTCAGAGAACTTTCCTATAATATAAAAAAACTGACAGCAGACAAAAGTCCACTGTCAGAACAGCTCAATTTCAGCAAATACCTTTGTACTGAATATCTTTGCCAGAATATTCCTCAGCCAACTGTCTCAGAAGATTTTGATAAGGCTTCCAGTCATCAGCACACTTTCTGAAACTATATCCAATACAACATCCTCTTTGCAAATCCGGAACCAGTGCTCTACCGCCAAAAGGTCGATCATCGTCCTCAAAAGGGCATCCTGTATCTTCATGAACTATACAACCTCCTGTTTTTCGATCGCCCTTGTCGAACACTTCTGCTCCCTTGTCACGCATTTTCAATACCAGAACATCTTCGGAAATTCCAGTAAGTTCAGTTGTAAGTGAAACAATAGCAACAAATCCCTTATTCAAGATTTTTCTAAGTTTATCCAAAGACAAAACCTTAAAATCAGTAGGTGCAAAATAACATCCACATTTCTGACAACATCGACCACCACACATTTCACACTGAGAATGATCGAACTCACCATTAGGAGTACACTTCTTACTTTCTTTTTCAGACAAGAGATACCAAAACACCTCATTAAGCAAATTCATATAAGGAGACCAATCCAAACATGCCTTTACATCAATAAGTGTTTTGATTTTTTCATAATCCAACGGATTAGTTGCAAAGAGTAAATCTTCACATGCCCGTGGCATCGTCTTGTTATAAGTCAACAAACAAGATCCGTTATAACGATACACGCATTCACCATTCTTAAACGATTCCTCATTACTTCTTGGCAATCCTGTACAATCTCTTCTAGGAGTTTTAGGAATAATAACCACACACCCCTCATCAGACATAACCCTGCAAAAACTTAATTGACCTTCGTGATACAAATTCACAAAACAATCAAAAGAAATTTCTGCAAAATCTTCAGGCAACAACACAGCACCCGAAAACATACAATCTTCTTTTAAATACCGATTCTCAATTTGAACCATTTTTTAATTCTCCTTTTCTTTTCTCCTCATGGAGTTAGAGTTATCAACAAGTTTACCTAAAGATTATATCACTTTTTGCAGATTATGTAAACATATTGATGCGTATTGATATGCATTTATATGTATTGAAATATTACCATAATAATTTCACTCTATAATTCTTTTTAAATACTTCTAAATAATATATTCTCTAATTTTATCAATACAACTCAAATACAAAACATAACTTTTTACATAAAAAATGCACGTTATCTAAAATTTAAATAACGTGCATTAATAATAAGTTTTTAGTTATTATTAAACATTTTCTTTTATATAATCAACTACATCTCCAACAGTAGTAACTTTCTCTGCATCAGCATCTGGGATTTCAATATCAAATTCTTCCTCTAATGCCATAACTAATTCTACTATGTCTAAAGAATCAGCTCCTAAATCATCTATAAAAGATGCTTCCATTGTTACTGAAGCCTCGGCTACTCCTAATTGTTCAACAATAATTCCTTTTACCTTTTCAAAAACTTCTTCTGTATTCATCTAAATGTGACACCTCCTCTTTTTCATTAAATGTGCTTTGTACTATTATTATTCTATGCACATTAAATTGTCAAGCATTATTTTCATTTTTATTTTTATTTATCTCTTCAACAGCCTCAATTAACTTTGGAACTGCCTTATTTTCAACAAATTTTTCTGCCTGTTTTATTGTAAATTCAAATAGTATTTCATCACTACTTCCATGAGCTTTTACAACTGGTTTTTTCACTCCTAAAAATAATGCTCCACCATAAGATTTATAATCAACTGATTTAGCAAACCCTTTAATAGCAGGCATTGAAGGAACTGCAGCAATAGTTGTAAATACATTTTTCTTCAAATTTTCTGATAAAGATTTCTTAACAAATTTTCCCAATCCCTCTACAGCTTTTAGGAAAATATTACCTGTAAATCCATCTGTAACAATAGCGTCAACCCTACCAGAAAAGGCATCTCTACCTTCTACATTACCTATAAAATTTATGCCCATTTCTTCTGCTTTTTCTTTTAATAATAAATATGACTCCTTGGTCAATTCATTACCTTTTGTTTCTTCAGTTCCTATATTTAATAATCCTATAGCAGGTTTTTCAATTCCAAATGTATTTTTTAAATAAATCGTAGACATTAAAGCAAACTGCAATAAATTGATAGGTTTGCAATTAGTATTAGCCCCGCAATCCATTAATAATAATTGACTATGATAAGCTGGTAAAATTCCGCCCAATGCTGGTCTATCTATTCCTTTAATTCTACCAACTAATAATGTAGCTCCTGTAAGCAAAGCACCTGAATTTCCTGCAGAAATAAATACATCACCTTCATCAGCCTTCAATGATCTAAAACCAACAACCATTGATGAATCCTTTTTATGTTTTATAGCCATTGTTGGGATATCTTCCATCTCTATTGTTTCAGTAGCATTTTTTATTTCAAATCTATCAGATATTTCATCTGGTTCTTTCCCATAAAATTCTTTAAATTTTGCCCTTATAACATCTTCTTTACCTATAAGTACAACCGTAGCTTTAATTTGATTTATTGCTCTAACTGCACCTTTTATAGTTGCATCTGGTGCATTATCTCCCCCCATTGCATCTAAAAGTATCTTCATATTGTTCCTCCTAAAATAGTTAAAATTCACTAATAATTAACTATTTATTATCTTTATAATTATAATAAAAAGCACTAAAAATATTCCACCTTGAAAGCATAAAATGCTATCTAAAATGCAAATAAATAGCCTCTTAATATAAATATTCTATTATGATACACATAAAAAATCAAGTATAATAATCAATTTTTAAAAAATCTATTATAAGTTATTTAAACATACATCACACTATTATAAAATCAATACACTTTAAGCACATTATATTTCATTTTTAGCTATATAAATATCTCAACTATTCAACTCTAAACAAATTTTATTTATATATTGCAAAAACTAACTTGTCAATCAAATTAACATTACTGTAAAAGCAACCTTAAAAGCCAAATAAAAAATCCCTTGGATAAAGTATCTCTACTCTATCCAAAGGATAGATAATATATAAATCAACGATTTATCATATTAATATTATTCAATAATATCAGAAACGATACCTGAACCTACTGTACGTCCACCTTCACGAATAGCGAATCTTAATCCTTTTTCGATAGCGATTGGAGTAATAAGTTCGATAGTCATATCAACATTATCACCTGGCATAACCATTTCTGTTCCAGCAGGTAATTCGATAACACCTGTAACGTCAGTTGTTCTGAAATAGAATTGTGGTCTGTATCCATTAAAGAATGGTGTATGTCTTCCACCTTCTTCTTTAGTTAATACATAAACTTGTGATTTAAATTTTGTATGTGGATGTATTGTTCCTGGTTTTGCAAGAACTTGACCTCTTTCGATATCTGTTCTTTGAACACCTCTTAATAATACACCAATATTATCACCAGCTTCAGCTTGGTCTAATAATTTTCTAAACATTTCAACACCTGTAACAACAGTTTTGCTTGATTCAGGTTTTAATCCAACGATTTCAACTTCATCAGAAACTTTTACAACTCCTCTTTCTACTCTACCTGTAGCAACAGTTCCTCTACCTGTGATAGAGAATATATCTTCTACTGGCATTAAGAATGGTTGGTCAGTTGGTCTGTCTGGTGTTGGAATATAGCTATCAACAGCATCCATTAATTCTTTCATTGGAGCATATACAGGATCGTTAGGATCTGTAGATGTGCTCTCTAATACTTTTAATGAAGATCCTTTTATAATTGGAATCTCGTCTCCAGGGAAATCATATTTAGATAATAGATCTCTAACTTCCATTTCAACTAATTCTAATAATTCTGGATCATCAACCATATCGCATTTATTTAAGTAAACAACGATATATTTAACACCAACTTGTCTAGCAAGTAAGATGTGCTCTCTAGTTTGTGGCATTGGTCCATCAGCAGCTGAAACTACTAATATAGCACCATCCATTTGAGCTGCACCAGTAATCATGTTTTTAACATAGTCAGCGTGACCTGGACAGTCAACGTGAGCATAGTGTCTGTTTTCTGTTTCATATTCAACGTGAGCTGTATTAATTGTGATTCCTCTTGCTTTTTCTTCTGGAGCACCATCGATTTGATCATATGCTTCATATTGAGCTCTTCCTAATAAGCTTAGGTATTTTGTAATAGCAGCTGTTGTTGTTGTTTTACCATGGTCAACATGTCCGATTGTACCAATGTTAACGTGTGGTTTTGTTCTTTCAAATTTAGCTTTAGCCATTTGAAATTCCTCCTTTTTCTTATTTTTTATTTTGAATTTAAATTTAATAACTAATTTAATTAGCATAAGCATTTTATACTATTTCTAGGAAAAATGCAATATATTTTATAAATTATTTAAACATCCAGCACCATAAATGCTTGAAATTTAAATTCCTATCTAGGTAATGTTTCATCACCTAGATAACATTTATATTAGTTTTCTTTTTTAGCTCTTGATGAAACAATTGCATCATGAACTGACTTAGGAACTTCTTCATAGTGAGAAGGTTCCATAGAATATGTTCCTCTACCTTGAGTTTTTGAACGTAAATCAGTAGCATATCCAAACATTTCAGAAAGTGGAATAAATGCATGAATATCTTGCATTCCATCTTCTCCATCCATTCCTTCCATTCTACCACGTCTAGAGTTAATGTCACCAATAACATCACCCATGTATTCTTCTGGAACAGTTATATCAACTTTCATAATTGGTTCCAAGATAACTGACTTAGCTTGTCTACAACCTTCTTTGAAAGCCATAGAAGCTGCAATCTTGAATGCCATTTCTGAAGAGTCAACTTCGTGGTAAGATCCATCTACTAATGAAACTTTGAAATCGATAACTGGGTAACCAGCTAAGATACCTGTTTCAGCAGCTTCTCTCATACCTTGTTCAATAGGTTTGATATATTCTTTAGGAACAGCACCACCAACGATTTTGCTCTCAAATTCTATACCTTTACCTGGCTCTAATGGTTCCATTTCAAACCAAACATCACCATATTGTCCTTTACCACCAGATTGTCTGATGAATTTTCCTTGAACTTTAACTTTATTTCTAATGGTTTCTTTGTAAGCAACTTGTGGTTTACCTACATTACATTCAACTTTGAATTCTCTCTTTAATCTATCAACGATGATATCAAGATGTAATTCACCCATACCAGCGATAATAGTTTGACCAGTTTCATGATTTGTGTAAGCTTTGAAAGTTGGATCTTCTTCAGCTAACTTAGATAAAGCTATACCCATTTTTTCTTGAGCCGCTTTATCTTTTGGTTCGATAGCAATATCAATAACTGGCTCTGGGAATTCCATTGATTCAAGAATAATTGGATGATCAGGATCACATAAAGTATTTCCTGTTGTAACTTCTTTTAAACCAACTGCAGCTGCAATATCACCAGCATATACTTTATCAATATCTTCTCTGTGATTTGAGTGCATTTGAAGAATTCTACCAATTCTCTCTTTTTTATCTTTGCTAGAATTTAAAACTGTTGATCCAGATTCTAGAGTTCCTGAATAAACTCTAAAGAAACATAATTTTCCAACGAATGGATCAGTAGCAATTTTAAATGCTAAAGCAGCAAATGGTTCTGAATCAGAAGTTTTAGCTTCAGTTTCTTCTCCATCTAATGTTACACCTTTGATATGATCAATATCAAGTGGTGATGGCATGAAATCAACAACAGCATTCAATAATTCTTGAACACCTTTGTTTTTATAAGAAGAACCGCAAGTAACTGGAACTATTTTATTAGCTATTGTACCAACTCTTAAACCTTTTTTGATTTCTTCTTCTGTCAATTCTTCACCTTCAAGATATTTCATCATTAATTCTTCATCTTGTTCAGCAACAGCTTCTATCATTTTCTCACGAAATTCTTGAGCTTGTGCTTTCATATCTTCTGGTACGTCTGTTTCTTCAATATCTTTTCCTAAATCGTCTTTATGAATAAAAGCTCTCATTTTAATCAAATCAACGATTCCTTTAAATTGATCTTCAGCTCCAATTGGTAATTGGATTGGTACAGCATTAGCTTTTAATCTATTCTTTAATTGATCAACGCAAAGCATAAAGTTTGCACCTGTAATATCCATTTTATTTACATATACCATTCTTGGAACGCTATATTTATCAGCTTGTCTCCAAACTGTTTCTGTTTGTGGTTGAACTCCACCTTTAGCTGCAAGTACAGTAACTGCACCATCAAGAACTTTTAAAGATCTTTGAACTTCAACTGTAAAGTCAACGTGACCTGGAGTATCAATAATGTTAATTCTATTGTTTTTCCAGAAACAAGTTGTACAAGCTGAAGTAATTGTTATACCTCTTTCTTGCTCTTGAGCCATCCAGTCCATAGTAGCAGCACCTTCGTGAACTTCACCTATTTTATGAGTTTTACCTGTATAGAATAATATTCTCTCAGTTGTTGTTGTTTTACCAGCATCAATGTGAGCCATAATTCCTATATTTCTTGTTCTCTCTAATGGGTATTGTCTTCCTGCCATTTTAAAAATTCCCCCTTCCCAGGTTTTTTCTTATTTATTAAATTTCAACATCTTGCAATATAAATATCGCAAAGTATTTATTTTTTAATTAAAAGCGTTGAGATTGAATTTTACGACGTTCATGTAAGCTGAAGGCGTACGATGGTACGTCAAAGTTTGCATGAGCCGAGTAAAATCCAAAGATTGATGCTTTCAATTAAAAAATTACCATTTATAGTGAGCAAAAGCCTTATTAGCTTCAGCCATTCTATGTGTATCTTCTTTCTTCTTAAATGCTCCACCGTTTCCGTTAACAGCATCCATGATTTCTCCTGCTAATTTTTCAGCCATAGTTTTTTCATGTCTGTTTCTAGCGTATGAAACTAACCATCTTAAACCTAAAGTTTGTCTTCTTTCAGGTCTAATTTCGATTGGAACTTGGTATGTAGCTCCACCTACTCTTCTTGCTTTAACTTCAAGAACTGGCATTACATTCTCTAAAGCTGCTTCAAAAACTTCTAATGGATCTTTTTGTTCTTTTTCTTTGATTATATCAAAGGCTCCATATACTATTTTTTGAGCAACTGATTTTTTACCATCTAACATAATATTGTTAACTAATTTTGTAACAACTTTGCTATTATATATTGGATCTGGTAAAACATCTCTTTTTGCTATATATCCTCTTCTTGGCACTATACTTCCCTCCTTAAAAAATTTATTTGTTTAATGTTATAAAACATTAAAAGGTACTCTGGAAAGACTATTTCACTTTCCCGTAATAGTGCTAATCTATCTATTTAAAAGGTAACTTCAAATAAATAAAATATGCACTATCTCTTTAGTAATGACCTAATTTTATTTTTTAGGTCTCTTTGCTCCATATTTAGATCTAGCTTGCATTCTATCTTTAACACCTGCTGTATCTAAAGTTCCTCTTATAATGTGGTATCTAACACCTGGGATATCTTTAACCCTTCCACCTCTTATAAGAACAACACTGTGCTCTTGTAAGTTGTGTCCTTCACCAGGAATATAAGATGTTACTTCATAACCATTTGAAAGTCTAACTCTGGCAACTTTTCTTAAAGCTGAGTTTGGCTTCTTTGGAGTAACTGTTTTAACAACTGTGCAAACACCTCTTTTTTGTGGTGCTCTATTATTTGTAGCTCTGTTCTTTTTTGAGTTATATCCTTTTTGCAATGCTGGAGCTGTTGATTTTGCTTTTGTTGTTTGTCTTCCTTTTCTTACTAATTGATTAATTGTTGGCATATTTTATTTTTCACCTCCGTCTTTATAAAATAAATATACGCTAACAAGTACACATACGTATACATATTAGCGTATAACATTTTATCATCTATTCTTTTCAAAGTCAATATTTTTCTACTTTTTTAAGCAGTTTTGCACTAATCTTTTTGAAAATATTTATTTTGATTTAAAATAAGTCTTTTAGAAGCTATATTTAATAATTTATTAAATAATTTATCATCTACAACATTTTCAAATTTTCCGTCATCTCTTTTGAATATAAAGTTAATTTCTATATCGCCATCAAACTTTGATATATCCATTCCTTCTTCATATACGTCTTCATATATATAATAATATTTTCTTCCATCATATTCAAAATCATCTACAACATAAAATGCTTTTTCACCAAATTGGATTTTAGGGAAGTTATACATATCATTCTCCTTTCACATACTATCTACCATCATTATCATCTATATTTTTTTCTGGTTCGTCTTTTTTAGCCTCTTTTTGAGCTTGTTTTTCTCTTTGTTCTTGTCTTTGTCTTTCAAGATTCATTTTAGATTTTTGAACTTCTAAATGTGTTGCATTTGCCATAGCAGTAACAAATGGTAATATATTCATCATCGTTCCAGAATTTGTACTCAATACAAGAGGTGCAATTTCTGAAACATCACCAATTGTTCCAACAACTTGAGCAGGATCACCTAATTTCTGAACAGAACTAAATAAATTAGAAAGTAATGTAAAACTGTCTGGACTACCATTTACAATAGATTGTAAATTAGTAACATACTCTGAATTTATATATCCTGATTTACCAGCAATAGATGTAAATCCTTGAATATCCGGTAATACATCTTTAGCAGCATCTTGAACTCTTGCAGCAGAAGCTTGTACTTCTTGTTGAATTGAAGCAAATCCTCCATTTTCAGCGTTTTGCCTTGCTTGAGTCATACCAGCCTGTGCAGCATGAATTGCCTCATCACTACCTCCATGGTTAAATCCAATTCCTGGTGTGTTATCTCTAACAAACTCAGCCTCATGTCTTACAGAATATGTTGCTGCATTATTCCTATGGATTTCACCTATACCCGCCTGATTTATCTCTTGTGATGAAACAGAGCTTTTGGTTGCTGAAATATCTTGTCCTAATTGTGAATTATGTGCATTAGCATTATCTATACTTTGTTGAACTTGTTGATTTTGTGCATTAACATTTCTAACCTCTTGATTGTGTTGATTTAAATGAGCATCAACTTGTTGTTGCATATCTTGATTTGCTTGCCATGTTTTATACATATTAGCAAATGTAACAGCAGCCATTGCAGTAGCCATTAACTCTCTACCTTTAGTTTGATCAGCATCATTTGCTCTTGAATGAACCTCTTCAACAGTATGTTTACCTCTATTTATTCTTGCACGAGACTCAAATCTAGTTCCCTCTAAAAATTGAATTACATTAGTATTCTCTTCTTGTATTTCATCAATTTTTCTTTGAGCTTCTACAACAGCTACAGTATCACCTCTATCTGCTGCTTCTCTCGCTTCTTTTCTAAATTTTGCTTCCTCTCGATGCACTTCTCTATTATCAGGATTAAATGAACCAGCAAGCCATCCTTGAATATTCATCTTTCTTGTACTCTTGCCAACTTTTCCTCTATCAAAATCAGTCATTCTTTTATCAGCTTCCATTTCTCTATTGTAAGCCACATTATGTTGCATATTCAATACAGAATATGTAATTGAACATTTTGCTTTCTCTGATTCTAATTCAAGTTTTCTATCAGGAAGAATAGCTGGATCCTGTAATTCTTTATCAATTTTCTTCATTCTGTCTTCAGTTTGCGCTAAAGCAGACTTAATAACATTATCATCATTTATAGCAACTTGCTTTTTAGCATTTTCTCTTTCTTCTAAGACTTCTTGAACAGCATCTAAGTATATTTCGTTTACTTTGTATTGTCTCATATTAGTTTCAGTTAATCCATTAACTAATATCTCAAATTCCTCATCAGATAAACCTCTAACGTTTTCAACCATTTCACGTTTTTTGCTTTCAGCTCTTCCTAGTACATCTCCAAATAATTTTCCAGCACCTTTCATAGCTAACTTCATAGGAGCCATCCAAATAGTAAGTCCCATTCTAAACGGTTGAATTTTTCCAACCTTATGGAAAGCAGTTGTTATACTTCCAGCAGACTGAGTTTGTGTCTCAGCCATTATTTCTACCCAATGTCTAGGAGACTTAGTTCCATTCGGATCTTTCCCATCTGGATCTTTTCCATCTAGATCTTTTCCATCTGAACCCTTTCCATCTGGATCCTTTCCATCTAGATCTTTTCCATCCGGATCCTTTCCATCTGGATCTTTTCCATCCGGATTCTTTCCATCTGGAGCCTTACTCTTAGCATCTAGTTCCTTATCTGAATATAACCTCTGCAATTTTGCATTCAATTTATACTCAAGAGATCTAGCAATATTCTCCTCATCCAAAGACAAAGTACCAGATTTAATCAAAGCCTTTAAAGTAATAATCTCCTTTAGTAATTCATCTCTCTCGCCAACAACTTCACGAACCCCATCCTTACCAACAGTAACCTTAGTCAAACCTAAAGTACCCATCAACTTCTTTCCAGGAGCAAGCGTAGTAACCTTAGCAGAATCTTTCAATTTAAACTCTCTTCTTTTCTGAGATATTCCCTTAATTCTATCATGTTCAGCAGTTAAAGTATCTGAATCAATCAAATCATTAATATGATTTTGGAAAGTATCAATCTCCGCCAACTTATTCTCCAAATCCAAATAAGCATTCATCTCATCATCAGTTAATTCAGCAATACCTCTACCATTTAATAACTTATCAATTCCAGTTTCTAACTGTTTCTTTAAACTCTCCAAATATGCCATTTCATCAAGAGAATTTGTCCTCATTTTCTTCGTCTTAGGAGTCTTCTTTGGTTCTGGTTCCTTCTTTGGTTCCGGAGTCTTCTTAGGCTCTGAATCCTTCTTAGGCTCCGAATCTTTCTTAGGCTCCGAATCCTTCTTAGGCTCTGAATCCTTTTTAGGTTCCGACTCATCCTGATAATCCTTTAGAATATCCCCATACTCTTTTTCAACATTCTCAAGCCACTTATTAGCTTTATACAATTTCTCTGAAGCAGTTTTAGCGGATTCTACAGTTCTAGCACCTTGCTTCTTTCTCGCATCAACAGTTTCTGTAGCCTTCTCCCAATTCGATCTATGCTCTTGCAATTCATCCAAATATGCGCGAGCTACCTGTAGTTCAATAAACTCAGGCGAACCATCACTTGCACCATTCAACGTAGCAATTCTATCATTTAGCATTCTCTCAATTCTATTAAACCTCGCACGTTGTTCTGCTCTAAACTTTTTCCTATCAATTTTTGGCATTTCATTTCCCCCAATATATAAATATCTATTATAATATTACTTAATTTTACATAAATAAACAACATTTTTACATAAAATTAATACATTTGTTATATTCTTGTATTGCAAATTAAAAAATACAACATTCTTCAAAACATAAAAAGAAATGCAAACACTATGCATTTCTTTTGTATTCCTCTATTAATTGCAAAGACTTTTCCGCAAGCATACGGTATCTTTCCTTTTTATCTCTAATCCTTTCAGGCAATTCTGGCAATATACCAAAATTCGCATTCATAGGTTGAAACTTATCATTCTCAGTTGCAATATATTCAGTCAAAGCTCCAAGCATCGTCTCTTTAGACAAAACAAACTTCTCAGCATCTTGAACATATTTAACAGCATTAATTCCAGCCATCAATCCAGAAGCAATTGACTCAACATACCCCTCAACACCAGTTATCTGTCCAGCAAAAAATATATTTCTATTACTCTTTAATTGATAATTATTATCCAAAACCTTCGTAGAATTAATATACGTATTTCTATGCATAACACCATATTTAACAAACTCAGCATTTGCTAAACCAGGAATCATAGAAAAAATTCTCTTCTGCTCGCCATACTTCAAATTCGTCTGAAAACCAACTATATTATACAATGAAGCAGAAAAATTATCCTGTCTCAACTGAACAATCGCATAAGGTCTTCTACCAGTACGCGGATCATCAAACCCAACAGGCTTTAAAGGTCCAAATCTAAGAGTATCAATCCCCCTCTTAGCCATCACCTCAACAGGCATGCATCCCTCAAAAATCTCACTTTTTTCAAACGAATGCAACTCAACAACCTCAGCATTTACAAGCTCATTCCAAAAAGTCTCATACTCCTCTTTATTCATTGGAAGATTTATATAATTTTTTTCCTCTTTATCAATTCTAGCTTTCCACTCATCTTCGCTTTCATCTTTTTTCTTCTCTTGAGAATATCTATCGCCATAAAAAGCAATATTCATATCAATAGAATCCTTCTGAACAATTGGCGCAGCCGCATCATAAAAATGCAACTCATTATCTCCAATAATCTCAGAAATTTTATCAAACAAATCATTTGAAGTAAGCGGCCCAGTTGCAATAATCGTAACTCCATCAGAAGGTATTTCAGCAACTTCGCCTTTTATAACCTCAATATTATCATCATTCTCAATAAACTCAGTAACTCTTCTCGAGAACTCTTCTCTATCAACCGCCAACGCCTGACCTGCAGGAACACTCGTCTCATCCGCAATCCTTATAAGTAAAGAATCCAAATTTCTCAACTCTTCCTTAAGCAAACCACACGCATTCGTCAACAAATTAGACTTAAAAGAATTACTACACACAATCTCAGCCAAATTCTCATTCGAATGAGCAGGCGAAAACTTCACCGGCTTCATCTCATACAATTTAACCTTAATTCCCCTTTTTGAAATTTGATAGGCAGCCTCGCATCCTGCAAGACCGCCCCCTATTACATTAATATATTCTACCATAGCTATTACTATCTATTTTCTCCTTATTTACCGTCTCTACCATCAGAAGTTTTTCCTTTAGGCTCTTTTCCACTATCGCCTTTTTCTTTTTCTGCTTCTGCCTTCTTACGAGCTTCCTTAGCTTTTCTACTCGCTTCATTAGTTTTTTCTCTGAATGTTAACTTCTCATCTAACTCAGTCCATATATCCTCAAATTTTCTTGCTTTTCCATCTTTTCCAGTCAAATCAATATTTTCTTTCTGAGCCATTTTAACAATATCTCTTGTAGTATAGAATACAAAAAGATCTAAATATCTTGATTTTGCTACTTTAGGGAGATCAAACCTAGTAGCTTTATCTTTAACTTTCTTCTTGGCTTCATCTGTAAGCTCTGAACTTTTTCCGAATTCCACATGCATTTGTCTACGAGCAGTTCCAATAATATTATCCATATTAGAACTATTTATCTTTGAAAATTCCTCATATAACCATTGCATACCGCTTTTTGCTAAATCAATTTCAGCCTTCTTAGCAGCATCTTGTGCCTCCTTTGTAGATTCTTCTTTCTTTGATGGTTCCTTTTTAGCATTCTTCTCAACTTTGCTTGTTGCTTCACTTAAAGCAACTTGTGCACCACTTCCAAGTAAAGCACCCTCAGCCTTATCAAACCAATTATGAAGAACTCCACCTTCTCTAAATCTATTCTTCAAAAATCTCATTAATTTTGCAAGTAATCCTCTTATAGGTCCAACCTTAAATCCAGCTTGTAATTCAGGTTCACCTTTTTTATTTGAATCTTTTCCTTCTGGATCCTTTGTTTCTGGATCTTTTGTTTCTGGTTCTTTTGTTTCTGGTTCTTTTGTTTCTGGTTCTTTTGTTTCTGGTTCTTTTGTCTCTGGATCTTTTACCTTCTCTACAGCTTTAGGTCCTTTAGAATAGCTCCTCTCTAATTGAGCTTTAATTCTATAAAGCATTGTTCTAGCAGAAAACTCCTCATCCAAAGAAACCATCTTAGGATCAGCACTCAATATTGATTCCAATGTTACAGCTTGTTTCAACAATTCATCTCTTTCACCAACAACAGCAGTTACTCCAGCAATACCAACAGTAACTTTAGTTATACCAGTAACACCTTCAACCTCTCTTTGTTGAACTTTCTTCTTCAACTTAGCATCTGAATTTAAAGTAACAGCAACTGCATCTTCCTTTAATTTCTTACCACTCTTAAATACTCTTCTTTTATCAGTAATTCTTGCAACTCTATCACACTCTGCATCCATTGCATCTTTTCCCTGCAATTCAGCATAATGACCTTTTAATGTTTCAAGTTCAATTAATTTTAAATTTAACGCTTCTCCATACTCAGACAATCTAGTGTATTCTGCCATCTCATCAGCAGTCAACTCACTCTCATCTCTACCATTCAATAACTTATTAATTGCGTCTTCATTCTTCTCTATCAAACCCTTTGATTTTTTAGTACCTGTCTGTTTTCCTAACAATTCATCAATATGTCTTGTTATAAAAGCATCCATACTCTCATTTCTCAAACTATTCTTCATATTTTCCTCCTCTATTTATCATAAACTAACTTTATCTCATTTTACGCACATTTCAGCATTAATTTTAGCATATTTTCTCACATTTTTCAACACTTATGTCAACTTTTTACATTTATTTTACCTTTAATGCTGTTTTTAACGCTAATTTAATCATATCATTCAAAGATTTTTGTCTATCTTCAGCAGACAAAGAAGCCTTTTTCTTAATTGAATCCACTACTGTAAGCAAGCATGCAGCCTTCTTTTCAAGCATTTTAGCAGTGTAAAATAAAGCAAATGATTCCATCTCTGCACCTGCAATATGCTTATCCATAGGAAACCTCTCCAAAACTGCATCTACATTTTCAATATAAGGATCAAAACACTCTGTGCAAGCCATATTTTCTTTTCTTATGAAAATTGAATTCTCTTTGGCAGTCTCTTCAATCAAATTATTTAATTCTGCATCAGCATTTACAAAATGTTCATCTCTATCATTATAATTTAAAGCAAAATTACCCAGAGTATAGCTTCCATCTACTAAAATAGTATCCAGTAAATCTATGCCATCTACATAAACTCCACATGAACCAACTCTTATAATCGTTTCAACATTATAAAATTTGTATAATTCATAACAATAAATTCCCATACTTGGCATTCCCATTCCAGAAGCCATAACAGTAATTCTCTTTCCTTCAAAATAACCTGTATATGCAAAAATATTTCTTACAGTATTAACTAATTTATAATCTTCTAAAAAATTCTCAGCAATGTATTGAGCTCTCAACGGATCTCCTGGCATAATAACCACATTTGCAATATCATTTTCTTTCGCTTCATTATGTGCTGTCATATTAACTCTCCTTTATAATCTAATAATACAAAAATATTATATAAGTAAAAATATTTTTTTACAACCCTATATTTCGTTTAGCTTTTGTCATTTTTTTGCGTTACTATGTAAGTAGATTAAGCAAATGCATTTATATTCGTGAAAAATCATTTATATCAAGTATATGTACCGTAAATACATATACTTATTTATACATAAAAAAACAAGGTAGATCTTTAAAATCTACCTTGTTTATGTAATTAATAACTATGCACTCTTCATCTCTAATCTCAATTTATCAGCAATCATCGCTATAAATTCTGAATTTGTAGGTTTACCTTTATTGGCATTAACTGTATAACCAAAAATGCTTTCAGTTGCTTCAATTTTACCTCTACTCCATGCAACTTCAATAGCATGTCTAATAGCTCTCTCAACTCTACTAGAAGTTGTTTTATATTTGTGAGCTATTTCAGGATATAGTTGCTTAGTAATTTGATTTATCATATCAATATTATCAACTACCATCATAATAGCTTCTCTTAAATATTGATAACCTTTTATATGAGCAGGAACACCCACTTCATGAATAATATTTGTAACTAATGCCTCCAAATTATCTTCTTTTCTTTCCATTTTAGGTATTTGAATATAATCCGATTTAGCTTCTCTAACAATAAAATTCGTATTTTTCTCTGGTACTTGATAATTCTTTAGTTCTTCTATTCTTTTAATTAATACTTCAATATCGAAAGGCTTTACTACATAATACTGTGCACCTAAACTAATGGCTTGTTTAGTAACTTTATCTTGTCCAACTGCAGATATCATCACACATAAAGGATATTTATTTAATTTAGTTTCATTAATTTTTTCTAAAACTCCTATTCCATCTAAATGTGGCATAATAACATCTAATAATGCAACATCTGGTTCATATTCAACTATTTTATCAAAAGCCTCATTTCCGTCTTTGCAATAGCCACAACCTCCATATTTTCTTTCTGATCAAAATATTTCTTTAAAGTAGTTGCAAATTCCATGTTATCATCTGCAATAAGAACTGTAATCTTTTCTTTCACTTTTTTCTCCTTTCATATTAAATATTGTTTTTAATCTTTTAAAAGACAGCAAAAACGCTATTTTATCTTTTGTTGTCTTTCCAATTCTTTCTAAAATTTGTTATTATTCCAATAATGTTCAATAAGCAAAAAAGAATTGTAAAAAATTTACAATTCCATTATAAAGTTTATAAAATTAATTTTCAATAGTTTTAGCTAAAATTTTTCTATTTTTTTCCAGTTTCTATTCGATTTCAATATATTTTTTCTTAAGAACAACAAAATCCTTCAATTCTACTCTTTCTGATAACTTTTCATTCTGTAATTTTAAAATATCTTCTTCTCTTCCTTCTACAAATATCCTAACATTTTCCAAATATTCCTGGCTAGAAATCACAATATTTCTATTTTTTAAATGGTACTTAACCTCTTCTAGTTCTTTATACTCAACATTAAAGCTAGCCTCTAATCCCATTTCTTGTTTTATTATATTTGAATCATCTAATGCTGTTGTTGTTGCCAATGAATATGCTCTAACCAAGCCACCTGTTCCTAGTAAAATACCACCAAAATATCTTGTAACAACTACTAAAATATTAGACAAGTTTCTACCATTAACTATATTAAGCATTGGCACACCAGCAGTTCCTGAAGGTTCACCATCATCACTCGCTTTAAAAGCATCTTCTTCAACTACTTTGTAAACATAACAATTATGTCTCGCATCATGATACTTTTTTCTAATAATATTCAATTTATCTTCCGCTTCTTGCACAGATTCAACATGAAAAACATTACATATAAATTTAGACTTTTTTTCAGTAATCTCTGCTGAACACTCATCTTTTATTGTATAAAACATTTAAAAATTATCTCTCCATTATAAATTTTGACCTGCTGTAAAACCAGTTGAATAAGCAATTTGTAAATTAAATCCTCCTGTATATGCATCAACATCTATAATTTCACCAGCAAAATATAATCCTGATATTATTTTCGACTCCATTGTTTTAGGATTTATTTCTTTAACATTTATTCCACCAGCAGTAACTATAGCTTCATCTACTGGTCTAAATCCATCTATTCTCACTTCAAAATTCTTTAATAATTTAACTAAATTCAATCTCTCTTCTCTTGTAATCTCATTAACATGCTTGTCAGGATTTATTTTTGATTTATCAATTACAACATCAATCATTTTCTTTGGCAATAATTTGTCTAAAGAATTTTTAAACTGTTTATTTTTTACTTCAGTAAAGTCTCTTAAAATACGTGCATCTAATTGTTCCATAGACAATGCTGGTTTTAAGTCTATTTTTAAAACAACTTTCTTATCAGCTATTTTTTTATCAACATCTTTATATCTACGTAAATGTGCTGAACCACTTAATATCGTTGGACCACTAACTCCAAAATGAGTAAATAACATTTCACCAAAATCTGAATAAATCTTTTTATCTTTCTCTAAGTCAAACATTATAATTCCAACATTTCTAAGGCTCAATCCTTGCATTCTAGAACAAACTTCTTTATCAGCAAGTAATGGAACTAATGAACCTCTAACTGGTTTAATTGTATGTCCAACCTTTTCTGCAATTTCATAGCCTTCACCATTTGAACCAGTCAAAGGATAGCTCCTACCTCCAGTTGCCAAAATCACTTTATCAGCATCATACTTCTCATTATCACAAACCACTCTTTTTACTTTATTTTCTTCAACTTCAATTTTATCAACTTTAGAATTTAATTTAACTTGAACACCAGATTTTTTTACAACTCTCTCTAGTGCAGCTCTAACATCTTCAGCCTTATCACTTACTGGAAATATTCTATTTCCTCGCTCTTCTTTAACTTTTACTCCTTCACTTTTTAACAAATCAATAATGTCTTCATTAGTAAAATTCTCAAAAGCACTATAAAGAAATCTACCATTTCCAGGAATATTATTAATAAAATCACTAATATCTAAACTACTCGTTATATTACATCTACCTTTACCAGTAATTAAAATTTTCTTACCTAATATATTATTCTTTTCAAGTAATGTAACACTGTTTCCAGATTTAGCAGCACTAATTGAAGCTAACATTCCTGCAGGTCCACCACCTATAACAACAACTTTCATATAAAATCCTCTCTTTATTCCTCCAACTTCTTTACTGCTCTAATTACTCCAATTTTACCATATTCATATGTTAAACCACCTTGTTGAAATGCTATATAAGGTTCACGAATTGGTGCATCACAACTTAGTTCAATAGAAGAACCTTGTGTAAAACTTCCACTTGCCATAATAACCTTATCAGTATATCCAGGCATATCCCATGGCATTGGCACTGATTCAGAATCTATTGCACATCCACTTTGAATTCCTTGGACATACTTTATTAATTTTTCTTCATTTCTAAATATAATTGTCTGAACAATATCAGATCTTTTTTCATCATATTTAGGAACAACATCATATCCTAACTTTTCTAACAATCTACTTGTAAAAACTGCTGTTTTTAAACTGCTAGCAACAACAGATGGAGCCATATAAATTCCTTGTAAAAAATTCTTATTTATTCCCAAACTTGGTCCAACTTCTTTTCCTTGACCAGGTGCAGTAAGTCTCTCAGCACAAAGTTCAATGTATTTCTGTTTTCCAACAATATAAGCGCCATTAGGAGCACGACCTCCACCCATATTTTTAATTAAAGATCCAACCATAAAATCTGCACCAACATCAACAGGTTCAATATCATCAACAAATTCGCCATAACAGTTATCAACCATAATGATAACTTCATTATTAACTTCTCTTACCGCTTCTATTGCCTTTTTTATTTTATCCATCGTCAAACTTTTTCTAGTAGCATACCCTTTAGATCTTTGAATCTCTATCATTTTAACATCTTTTTTAGCCAATCTCTCTTTTATTTTCTCAATATCAAAATCATCATCAATCAAATCAATTTGTTCATACTTAACATCATAAGACTTCAAAGAACTTGGATTATCATTAAATCCTATAATTGAATCCAATGTATCATATGGTTTTCCAGAAATACTAAGCAATGTATCTCCAGGTCTTAAATTAGCAAACAATGCAACTGTAATAGCATGAGTACCAGATATAAATTGATTTCTCACTAATGCATCTTCTGTATGAAAAACATCAGCAAAAACTTTTTCAATAGTATCTCTACCAATATCATCATATCCATACCCACTTGTAGAATTAAAATGCACATCAGCTATTCTATTTTTTTGAAAAGCATTCAATACTCTCAAACTATTTCTCATACATCTTTCATCAATTTCAGATATCTGATCTCTTATTTCTAACTCAACTTCTTTAACTAAATTTTCTAACTTACTCTCCATCTTTACACCTCTTAATAATAATTAAGGTAGCTATTTCTAACTACCCTTTAATTCTTAAATAGAATCTCTTACCACTCCATCTTTCAAGCAATATTTTCCGATAAATACTGGTGAAATTTCATCTGACTCATATGTAGGCTCTAAAATTATATCACCATTACTATTAATTACACCCCATTTGCCGTTTTTATTTATTCCAGCAAATCCATACTCATCAAGCTCAGTAACTTCATCATACTGATAAGGAACAATAACATTATTTCTAGCATCTACAAATCCCCATTTTTTGCCTGACTTTGCAGCATATATATTATTTTCATAATATACAGTTTTATTATCGACTTTCTTTCCATCAACTGTTAAATAATATAAATCATTTGCAGTTGATACTTGAATATATTTATCAACCATTTTTAAAGTAGCATTTTCAACAGAAACAATCTCATTTCCGCCTGCACTATAAATAGTTATATTCTTTCCTTCAGTAGCAATTAAAAGTCCCGTCTCCTCTAACTCTTCAATATAATCATACTTATTTTCTATTAATACATTCTTATCCTTATCAGTAACACCATATTTATAATCAGCATCAATTGAAATATACAATTTACCAGTCACTGTTTTTTCCAAACTTACAAATTGTGAATTTTCAACACTTTTACCATCCAAATCAAAAGTATAATCAACATCATTTTTACTTGCCTTAACAAAAATTCCAACAACCATTAACTCATTATACTCTTCAGGAATAACCACATTACCATCTAACTTCATTAAACCATAAGACTTATTTTTCTGAACAGTAAAAGTATCAGTTCCATTATTATAGAAAATATCAATATACTTATAACCTGTTATATTTTCTTTATTACGATACAATGCAAATCTACCATTTTGAGAAGCAATCAAATAAACATCCTCTGAATTTATCTCTGTAACCCTATAAAGTGTTTCTTGATCCATCTTCAAAACTTCTTTTTGATTCTTATCTATATAACCATATACAAAACCACTTTTCGTTTTATTACCAATTATATATCCACCATTTTTATAAGAACCACCTTTACTATATCCATCGCCATCAACATAATCATAGTCACACTTTACTAAAGTAACACCTTTAATATTTATAACACCATACTTGCCATCTTTTTTTACTAAAATCTCACCATATTTACTATGTAAAGAACTAACTTCTTCATAATCAGCATCTGTAATCTTATTTCCAGAAAAATCAAGTACACCATACATATTATTTTCTTTATATTTCAAAACAGTATTATTAAAAACATTATTCTCAGATGATGTATTATCCTTCACAGCTGAAACATCCTCATAATTTTCAAACAACTGCTCCTTTTTGTCATTTAAAACTATATTTTTTCCATCTTTTGAACAAACAAATATTGCCTTATCTTGATTTGGAATTTCAACATCATCATACTCTGCCATAATAACAATTGAACCATCTCTTTTAATAACACCATACTTACCATCAACTTCTAATGGAAAATACAAATATTCACTAACTTGAAACAATTCATAATCCTTATCTTCAGCTTTTTTATCAGAAATAAATTTAGAACATATCACAGCTAAAACTATTAATAAAATTAGTATTCCAACTATAATAAAACCTTTTTTATTCATAACATCATCTCTTCACTTTCTCTTAATATCATTATTCTACAATAATTAATACATTTTTTCAATACAAACTTATTCAAAAGCCTAATACAATAGAGTTACAAGAATCTATATTTTACAATGTCACATAAAAAAAATATTCCCATATATTAATATTATTAGGAGTGATATTATATGACATTAGACAAACTACCACTAAATCAATCAGGAACAATAAAAAACATAAAATGTTCAGTTGAAATAAAACAAAGATTTACAGACTTAGGATTTATTTCAGGAACAAAAATAACTCCAATCCTCACTAGTCCATCAGGAAACATCAGAGCCTATAATATCAAAGATACCATACTAGCCATTCGTGACACTGATTCAGTTAATATTTTTTTAAATTAATATATAACAAAGTAATCCCGACAATATTAAATTTTCGAATCACCGCGCAGCGATCAAAGGAACGAAGCAAAACTTCGTGACTGCGATTGAAGCAATCTTTACATTAGAAAGAGCCAAAGGCTCATCAAGATTGCGACAGCAAGGTGTAAGAAAATTTAATATTGTCGGGATTACAATTACATAAAAAAAGTATTAGAAAATCTAATACTTTACTCACCCTTCACATCAGGATCAATCACCCTATTCTCCTTCTTATGATACTCATCATACTTCTTTGACCACTTATCAATATAATACCTTCTAATAATAGATAAATTAGTAAACATTCTACCAACAAAAACAATAACAGCAGCCAAATAAATATCAACATTCAACTTCTCACCTAAATATGTAAGAAGCATAGCCAATACCGCATTTCCAAAAAAACCAGAAACAAAAATTTTAATATCAAAATTCTTATTAAGAATAGAAGTAATACCACCAAAAACAGAATCCAACGCTGCAATAATAGCAATCGCCAAATAACCTGAATATGAATAAGATATCGTTGGCAAATTCATTCCCAACACTATTCCCAAAATAGAACAAATAACTATTACAATATAAATCATTCTTTTCTCTCCTTCTCTAATTATTCTCCATAATTAATTTCTAAATTATTATCATACTTATTAATATACACTTCATTTTCAACAGTATAAGAAATCTGTTTATTATAATTTTTCAAATAATCCTTTATACCACCTTTAATATTAATTATACTTTCTAAATATTTTGTATCCCCTATTGCTTTTATTGTATAAGGAGCCATTATTCTATTATCATTCATTACCATATAATTTCCCTTTTGAATATCCGCAATAAAAGTATCTCCTACAACCCTTTGATCATTCACTGAAATAGCCTCAGCACCAGCATATTTCAACTCATTAATAGCCATCAATAAATCATCATATGTAACTATTTGCATATCATTATTTGCTGCATCTGCTCCATCAGTAATTGTAATTACAATTCCAGGTCCCTTAACATCAGTATAACCCAAATCACATTTTGCTTTATCAACATCTGTTTTAAGCAAGTCAATAGTTCCTTGATTATCACTAGATTGATTACTATATTCATCTATAGTTTTTTGTATTTCTTCCAATTGTTCCTTAACCTCTGAAGACTTTTCTTTTACAGTCGCATATTCCGTTCTAAGTTCAGTTTCCCTCATTGCACCAACTCCAGATTCTTCGATAACTTGTACACTCTTAAACTGAAGAAACATAACACTAGTAAGTAATATACAAATTATTCCTATAGTAATTGCCATAATTACTTTTCCCTTCAAAATTATCACCTCTACTCTACTACTTGTAAATATTCATATTGTCTTGTTCCAGTAGCTTTTGGAACTGTAACCTCATCACCCGTCTTTTTCTCAACCTTAACTTTTATTCCAGCCTCTTTCATCCAATCAATATAACTTGCAGGCCTTAAAATTGTTGATGCCAATCCTTCAGGAGAACCAATTGCTTTTACAACAAATGGAGCACTAATTTTTTCATTATTTATTTTAAGGACATTACCATTACAATTAATAGCTGTTGTTGCAGTTATACGTTGATTATTAATAGATACCGCTTCAGCTCCTGCATTAAATAACTCATTAACAATTTCAACCAAATCCAGATAATGAATTATACTATCAGAAGTATAATTGCTAGCTGTTTTATCAGAATCTTCAAGTGTAATTATTACACCTTTTCCAGTAACATCAGTATATCCAAGTAATCTATTATATTCACTTAACTCTTCTTCTAAATTCTTAGCTTCCTCACTATTAGATGCTGATGTTTTTCTTAAATCTTCTAATTGTTGTTGTGCAATTTGCATTTGTATATTTAGTTTATTATAATTCTCCTGCTCTTTTAAAACTTGATCCCTTAATTTATTTTCAGTCATCGATTGAACTGAAGCTTTACCTGTTGTTATATAACTTTGCACGCTTCTGTATTGAACACAAATACTAGCAGCAATTATAAAACATAGAACTCCAATAACAACTACATGCCATTTTTCTTTTTTCATTTTATTGCATCATCCTTTCCTCGTGATTTTATATTAATTAACTGCCTCTCTGAAATAAGGAGGTTTTTCTGACAATTTTTCATTAATAAACATCTCACCTTTCTTACCTTTTTCAGAATTCAAAATTTCTTTCATAAATAAAATTCTAGTATTCAAATCACTACAATTTCCAAGATATACCGTTTTATTCTCTCCTGCCAAAATCAATTTATAATCATCACCGTCAGATATATCAATCTTAGTAATATATCCGTTTACATCATAATTTTTTGCAGTTTCAATTATATTAGCCACTGTATCAAGCTTCTTTAAATCCTCTTCGCATAATCTTACTTGATTATTTTCAATATTAATTAATGTTTCTGTATCAGTTTTTATTCCAGTCAATATCGGTAAATTATTATCATTTACTTCAACAATTTCTAGCACATATCCCTGACCATCAACAGACACATATTTTCCTTCTGCAAACTCAACCAAGTATTTTTCGCTTCTTTCTTTAACAGTAATCTTAATCTTATTTGGTAAAGATCTTGATATTTTAACACTTTCTATGTAAGAATTTTTTTGTATATTTTCAATTGCATCAGATTTATTAAATAAAAATATATTTTTATACAATTGAATTCCAGATAAACTACTAATAGTATCTGATGCAATCTTAGTATTTTCCTGAACAATAATCTCCTGAACATTAAACATTGGTGACAAACATAAGAAACACCCCGCTCCTACTAATAAAACAATAATTAAAAATATTTTTACCAATCTGTTCCTTACTTTTCTTCGTTTTTCATTCATTTTTGGTCTAGCAGCAGGTTTCTTAATATTTCTATTATCTGTCTTCTTAACATTATTCTTTTTTTTCTTTTTTACTTTTGATTTATTTTTTTTACTTTTTTTAGGTACATTATTAGAATTTGAAAAACCAATAATATATTCATCATCAAAATTAAATTTATTATTCACTGTTTGATTTTTTTTCTTCTGTTTCAATATTCAAACTCCTTTGTTTAACAATATCTACATCAAGTTTTTTCAATTTATATTCAAGATTCTCATATCCTCTTTCAACGAACTCACAATTATCAATAGTTGTAATGCCTCTAGCTTTTAATGCTGCACCAACTAATGCAGCTCCACCTCGTAAATCAGTAGCAACAACCTTTTTTCCAACTAATCTTCTAACACCTTTTATAACTGCCGTTGAACCAGATATAGAAACTTTAGCTCCCATTTTAGTTAACTCTGGAACACATTTAAAACGATTTTCAAAAATATTTTCAATTATAACCGATGTTCCTCTTGCAGTACAAAACATTGATAAAAACACAGATTGCATATCTGTAGGAAAACCTGGATATGGATGTGTCTGAATATCAATTCCTTTTAATCTTTTAGGAGCATTTAAAACAATCTCATTTTTTTCTTTAAAAATCTTACATCCCGTCTCCTCAAGTTTACTAATTACAGGTAAAATATGTTCAGTATTAACATTATTCAATTTAATTTTTCCACCTGTCATAGCCGCATATGCAAGAAAAGTACCTGCTTCAATTCTATCAGGCATTATATTATAAGAAATTTCTTTAAGCTTTTTTACTCCGTTTATTCTTATAATATTACTTCCAGCCCCACGAATTTCTGCTCCCATTTTATTCAAGAAATTTTGCAAATCAACAATTTCAGGTTCCATCGCAACATTTCTAATAACCGTTTCTCCATCAGTCAAAACAGATGCTAACATCAAATTTTCAGTCGCACCTACACTTGGAAAATCCAACTGTATTTCGTTCGGCTCTATTCTATCACATTTACACACTATATATCCAGTATTTTCATCAATATTTATACCTAATTTTTTAAACCCATTAATATGTAGATCAATAGGTCTAGCACCAATTTCACATCCTCCAGGATATGAGAATACAGCTTTTCTAAATCTAGCTAACAATGCTCCAACAATAATTACAGATGATCTCATCCTTCCCATAAGTTGTTCATCAATTTCGAATTTATTAATGTTTGATGAATCAATAACAATTTTCTTTCCTTTTTTCTTTACTGTACATCCTAAATCTTCAAGTATTTTATACATTCCATTTGTATCTTTTATATTAGGAACATTATACAAAGTAGTTGTTCCAGCATTTAAAATACATGCAGCAATAATTGGCAAAGCACTATTCTTTGAACCAGACACCTCTATTTCCCCATTGATAGTCGAACCTCCATTAATTACATACTTTGACATAATAATACCACCTTTCAATATTGGTATATATTATGTAACTCATTCCAAAAAAGTTCTTTAAACTCTCATAAATCGACTTTCATTATTACTATTTTAATATTCTAGAAATCTCAACAAATTTAATTAACATATATAATTTATGATAGAACAATAGTGGACTAATTAAATTTTTTTATTTTTTAAATTATAGAATTCAGCCCACATTTAATTATTCGTGTGCAAAATATTTGTATTATAGGAAATTCAGAGAACTTTCCTATAATATAAAAAAAGAGCAAAACTGCTCTTTCTCTCTATTATCATAAACAACTTATTATCCAATACAAAAAATTAGTACACATACAAATAACAACACCACAAACAGTTGGAATAAAAAAAGATATAACAACCCACTTCATACTTTTCGTTTCCTTTTTTATTGTCAGCAAAGTAGTCATACAAGGAAAATGCAAAAGTGTAAAAATCATAACATTAGTTGCAGTCAATATATTCCAACCATTATTAATTAAAATTTCACCTATTTTCCAATACTCAGAAATATCTACTAAAACGCCATTATTCATATACATCATCAACAATATTGGTAAAACAATTTCATTAGCAGGTATTCCAAAGATAAATGCAGTCAAAATATATCCATCCAATCCCATAAGCCTTGCAAAAGGATCAAAAAAATATGCAATATATGCAAGCATCGACTCTCCATCAATTTGAACATTTGCCAAAATCCAAATAATTACTCCAGCAGGTATTGCAGTACATAAAGCCCTTCCAAGTACAAATAAAGTTCTATCAAAAACAGATCTGACCAAAATACTGCCAATCTGTGGTTTTCGATACGGAGGTAACTCCAAAATAAATCCATGACTTTCACCTTTAAGCAATGTTTGTGACAATATCTTAGAAATAACTAAAGTAAGAACAACACCTAATGTAACAACACCTAATACAATTAATGTTGATACAAAGCTTCCTGTAAGTCCACCAATTGCACCAGCGAAAAATATTGTAGAAATAGTAATCAAAAGCGGGAATCTACCATTACACGGAACAAAACAATTAGTAACAATAGCAATCAATCGTTCACGAGTTGATCTCATTATTCTACATCCAACCACACCTGCCGCATTACACCCAAACCCCATACACATAGTAAGAGCCTGCTTTCCACAAGTTCCCGCTTTTCTAAAGAAATTATCCAAATTAAATGCGATTCGAGGTAAAACACCTAAGTCTTCCATGAGTGTAAATAAAGGAAAAAATATAGCCATTGGCGGAAGCATTACACTAATAATCCATGTAACCGTTTGATACACACCATTTATCAACATATTTTTCAAGAAAAGTGGAAAACTAAGCACATTACAGGTGTTTTCTAATATTTCTTTCAATTTTTCAAATATCATCGATAAAAATCTTGACGGATAATTTGCTCCAACAATAGTAATCCAGAAAATCATACCTAACATTGCAATCATTATCGGAACACCATATTTTTTTGACGTCAAAATTTTATCAAATTTTTCACTTTTAGAAAATACATCTTTTTTATGTACAACACTTTTAGCAATTTTCTCAGCTTCAATCACAATATTTTCAGAATTCTCAAACTTCTCAACTTCTTCAGTCTTATTACAATACTTTTCATAAATTTTATTTTTTAATAAATCAAGCGATTTTTTCTTAGTTGCAATCGTGCCAACCACAGGAACTCCAAGTATCTCTTCTAATTTTTTCAAATCAATATCTATATTGTTTTTCTTAGCCTCATCCATTAAATTTACACAAACCACAACATTTTTCGTTAATTCTAAAATCTGCAACACTAAATTCAAATTTCTTTCCAAACTCGTCGCATCAACAACAACTGTCATAACATCAAAATTAGAATTCTTTATAAAATCGATTGCTACCTCTTCCTCTTCAGAATATGAACTTAATGAATATGTTCCAGGTAAATCCACAAGAGTAAAATTCATAGAATCATATTCATACCTTCCAACACTACTTTCAATAGTCTTTCCAGTCCAATTTCCAGTATGTTGATGCAAGCCAGTTATATTATTAAAAACACTACTCTTTCCAACATTAGGATTACCAATTAATCCAACAATAACATTATCTGAATCACCTTCAGCACTCAAATCATCAACCAATAATTTATTACCAGTAGAATTTTTCGTAAGTCCCATTATCACCTCTCCTTTATTCCATTCTATTCCAATGCTTAAATCTTGTTGACACAAATATTTTTTTATAAGATAATTAATAGTATTAGGGGGAATATTAGTGAAAAATTTTTCAGAAATATATCAAAAACTATATAAAGAAAATCACGAGGAATTAGAAGCACTTAGACAAGAAAGCAAAAAGAAACATATAATTGCACTTGCTTGCATTGTTCTACTCGCAATTATAATTTCTCTAACAATAAATACAGGAATAGGAGTATTCGTAGGAATACTAGGATTGCTTATTTCATGTGTATTACCATTTTCAAGTGAATTAAACAAAGCTTATAAGTCCAAAGTAATAAAAAATCTAGTAAAATACTATGATGACGGATTAGAATTTTCACCAACAATGCGAATATCATCATTTGACTATAGACAAGCAGAATTCGAATCATATGATAATTTCTATTCTAATGATTTAATCTTTGGAAAAATCGATAAACTAATAAAATTTCAAGCTGGAGATGTCAGAACCGAAGATGTTAGCACCGATAGTGATGGAAACACAACAAGGACAACACTATTCTCTGGACTATTTTCAGTAGCTGAATTTGATAAAAATATAAATTCAACAATAAAAATACGTTCAGATAAAGGAATTCTTGGAAAGCTTATAAAAAGTAAAGAATTAATGCAAATGGATTCTCAAGAATTTGAAAAACAATTTGATGTATATGCATCAGACAAAATATTAGCAATGCGTATACTAACATCAGACATATTAGACTACATGCTTACATTTAAAACTAAAAACAAAGTAAAATTTGAAATAACATTAAAAGATTACAAACTATATGTACGTATACGTTGCCAAGATTTATTTGAAGTAAAACAATTTAAAGATTCAATGGATTTTGATACATTAAACAGATATTACAATTTTATTGATTTCATATGTGAATTAAACAGAAAAATATATTATGTATTATCTGAAAAAGATTTATAAAGGAGAAAAAATGGAAGTAGCAATTTTTATAATATTATTAATACTAATAGTTCTATTACTTATTTATAATGGACTAATCAAAAAAAGAAATGCTGTAAAACAATCAAGATCATCAATTGATGTATATCTTAATCAAAGGTTTGATTTAATTCCAAATTTAGTTGAATGTGTAAAAGGATATGCAAAACATGAATCTAACTTGATAGAATCAATTACAAAACTTAGATCAGAATATAATCAAAACAAAGATTTATCTACTGCATCTCAATTAAATACAAAAGTAAATAATTTACTAGTTGAAGTGGAAAATTATCCTGAATTAAAATCAAGTGAAAACTTCTTAAACCTACAAAAAAATTTAACTAAATTGGAAGATCAATTACAAGCTGCTAGAAGATTATATAACATGGATGTAACTACTTATAATACAGCTATTCAAGTTTTTCCAACCAATTTAATTGCATCTGCATTTCATTTTACAGAAGAAAAGTTATTTGAATTAGAACCAGGCAAAGCAAATAATGTTGATATTAAATTTTAGACAACCTTATTTAGTAGTAAAATTAACTATTAGCACTAAACTAGAAAATAAAAAATAAATAGTATATTTTTGAATCATCGCGCAGCGACCAAAGGAACGAAGCAAAGCTTGCGTGACTGCGATTGAAGCAATCTTTTCAAATAAAAGAGCCCAAGTTCTATAAGAACGAGGCTCATCAAGATTGCGACAGCAAGATGTAAAAAAATATACTATTTATTTTTTATTCTATATTATAAATTAAATTTCATTTTAATTCTTAAAATTTAATATCAAACTCTACTTTTAATTTTAATTTTATCCAATAAGAAAACCCCATATCCCAATACCACAAATGCAAAAGATAAACTAATTATATTAAAAGCCACTCTCATATTTCCAAGCAAATTAACATCCAAGAAAACATAAATATACCTATTCATATGATTATTAATTCTATCAGCTATATCAACCCTAGATTGGAGAAAAACAAACGCAGCATATAAATAAGGAACAATCGTCCATAAAATAGGATCATACCAAGAAAAAGATCTCTTCTCATCAAATAAAATCCAATCAAATACCGTTAGAAATGGAATCACATAATGAAAAATAATATCCGTAATTTTCAAATGCTGGTACGGATCAATCTTCAAAGCATATGGAATCAAAATAAAATGATAAACCGTCATAGTAAGTATTATTGAAATCATTATACTACCCTTAATATGTGGCGAAATTGACGATGAACCATATATTCCTTTTCTTCTAATATCTATTATAGTTCTAATAATTAAAACAAAAAACAATACCATGCAAAAAAGATTACTCAAAATCGTAAAATACAAAAAATTAACTTTCCTAAATTCTCCATCAAAAATTCCAAAATCATAAACCAAAGCTGTAACGCCAAGTACAAAAGCAGAAAATCTGTAAATAAACGCTATCACTCTATTATTAATATTCATTCCTACACTCCACAATTAATCATTAGCTAAACCGAAACTTATCCCTATCGCACTATTAATCTGCCCCATAATTCTCTCATCATCTATATGACCTATTTTCTCCTTTAATCTACTCTTATCAATCGTACGAATCTGTTCAGCCAAAACAACAGAATCAGACTTCAAACCTACCTCCTTTGAATCAATCGCAATATGTGTTGGCAATCTATTTTTTCCTATTTGAGAAGTTATAGCTGCTGCAATAACAGTGGGACTATATTTATTTCCCATATCATTTTGAATTATCAAGACAGGTCGAATCCCTCCCTGTTCCGAACCAATCACTGGACTCAAATCAGCATAAAACATATCTCCTCTTTTGATTATCATAATAATCACTCCTAATAATTCTATATATCGAATTTGTAAATTACTATATCCAAATTTTTTTCAAATTTAAAATATCTCAAGTTTAATATATTCTATGACAACCATTTCGTTATTGTTTATGTCTTTTACAACAATTTTTTCTATACGATTATTCAACTTATCAAAATACAAAGTTTTACTTTTAGCATATTTATTTTGAGAATTTTTTGACTTAACACTAATTATGTAATAACCATCTTTCTCTAAAATTTCTTTTTTATCATCACTCTCATAATCTTCTATAAACGCATCCAATCCCATTGAATTTTTCACAACATCATCATAATTATTAAAAACATTCTCCAATGACAACTCTGTATTTTTTACAATCACTCTCCCCTTGGTATTTTCAATAATCACTTTCATAGAATTGTTAATATCACTAATTTCTTGAACGCACTTACCTTCAATTCGAGATTGTTTCAAATTATAACTATTAGAATTCTTATTACTGTTAACCGTTACTTTAGCTTCAACTGAATAATCATTTATTTTTGAAAGATACTCATTCAAATCATTTACATTTTCGATACTTTTAGTATTACCTGGAATAAAAAATTTATAACAATAAGAAAACAAAACAATTAAAATAAAAAGTACACATATAACAAAAATTCTTTTCTTCATCGCACCTCCACCATGACCAACTTTTTATATAATTTTATGAAATGAATGACAAAATATTCTTTCACATCAAAAAAGTATTTATATTATAGAACGTTCGGTGAACTTTCCTATAATAAAATAAAGTTCTTGCCAACTTCCATCAGCAAGAACCTTACCATTACACTCAAATCAAAACACACCTTAATCCAAACTTATCAATTTTGCCAAACCAAATCACATCATAAACTCAAGATGCTACATCTCACACTACTATCCGCGTTTTACTAGAAATCTCCTTTCTCATCTTCAACATAATCTTCTTCTCCAACCTTGAAATATAACTCTGCGAAATTCCAAGCATATCGGCCACCTCTTTTTGAGTTTTTTCAGAACAGCCACCCATTCCAAATCTTAAATTCATTATGTATTTCTCCTTATCAGAAAGCTTAGAAATAGCTACTTTTAGCAGTTTATGATCAACCTCATCTTCTAAATTCTTATAAATAATATCCTCATCTGTCCCTAAAATATCAGATAACAAAAGTTCATTACCATCTCTATCCTGATTCAAAGGCTCATCAATAGAAACTTCTCCTTTAATCCTGTTATTTCGTCTTAAAAACATCAAAATTTCATTTTCTATACACCTAGACGCATATGTAGCAAGCTTAATATTTTTATCTGTATTGAATGTATTTATTGCCTTCATCAATCCAATCGTACCAATAGAAATTAAATCTTCTAAATCAACCCCTGTATTCTCAAATTTCTTAGCAATATATACAACTAATCTTAAATTTCTTTCAACTAAAACTTGCTTAGCATCACCATCTTCATCATTTATTCTAGATAATACTTCCATTTCTTCTTGTGCAGAAAGCGGTGGTGGTAAAGTCTGACTCCCATTAATATAAAAAATCGGCAATTTATCAAAATCTTTCTTAGTAATCTTCCTATAAAAATCCTTTAAAATATCAATTATACTCATATCTCACAGACTCCTTCATCTAAAGTTTCTAATCCAAAAATTCCAGAATAAGATTTTGTATCACTTAAATTTTCATCACAAATTCCAATTACTAAATTTTCATAAATCTTTCTACCATTCTTAAGTCTTACAAAATCAGGCCTAACTCCAAGTAAAAAGCCACACCTATTACCTATACTTCTATATGGAATCAAAAACATTCCACTTGGGATATTCCTTTTACCAGCAAATATTTCATTTAATCCATCCAATACATCCTTATCAATCGCCCCATTTAATGCAAATTTTTCCACAATCATCACAGGTCTAGCTGTGTATGGCTCTCTCAATAAATTTCCAGTATCTAATAAAAGTCTAATTACTTTCTCAACACCCTTAATTGAAATAACAACATCTTTAAATACATGCTCCTTCTTTTTCCTGAAAAAATAAATTAATAAAATCACTCCAATCAACACAGACAAAAATAATTTTATTAAATTAAAATTTCCAATCACAACTCCATCAAAAATAGAAAATCGTCCTTGATTCAAAAAACTAATAAGTGCAAATGCTACACCAGCAAAAAGGAAATTAATAAAATAATATAAAATAAATATTTTACAAAACATTTTCAATCCATTAGGAGCAAAAGCAATTACCACAATTATTCCACCAATCATAAGCTGAAAAAAAGATAAACTTGAACAAAACAATGTTGCAATATAATAAAACGTCCCAATCAAAGCAGCCAAAACTTTTTTCCATATATTAAATACAGAATTTAATAAAACAGCCTCAGACAATATCACTGCAAAATTCATAACAAAATTTTCTAAAAAAACAGCATCCAAATATATTGTCATCAAAAACTCCCATTCACCTTATTCTTTGTTTTAGATTACTGTAATTATATAAAAAACATTTCAAAAAACTTGTCATTTTCTATTGTAGAAAAAAAAGAAATAGTCTACAAAAAGTAGACTATTTCTTTTCCGATTTATCTATATATATTTTCTTTGACAATAATGGATAACTTATTTCATATTTTTATTTTTTCTTAAGAAAGTTGGAATATCCAATTCATTGCTATTATTAGAATCAGATGAACTAATTGGATTCATTTTTCTCTCCCAAGCTTTATTAACTATATCAGTAGCTTTTTGAACTTTCTCATCTTCATTTTCAAATCCAGTAGCAATAACAGTAATTTGAATCTCATCACCCATAGAATCATCAGTAACAGATCCAAAGATAATATTTGCTTCTGGGTCAGCACTGCGTTGAACTAATTCAGCAGCTGTATTAGCTTCATGTAATCCTACATCACTACCACCAGTAATGTTAATAATAACTCCTCTTGCACCTTCAATAGATGTTTCAAGTAATGGAGATTGAATAGCTTGTTTTGCAGCATCTTCAGCTCTGTTTTCTCCAGAAGCTCTACCTATACCCATATGAGCCATTCCTCTATCTAACATTATAGTTTTAACATCAGCAAAGTCTAAGTTAATTAAACCAGGAACAGCGATCAAGTCTGATATACCTTGAACACCTTGTCTTAATACATCATCAGCCATTCTAAAAGCTTCTATAATTGATGTTTTTCTATCAATTACTTGTAATAACTTATCATTTGGAATTACAACTAATGTATCAACTTTACCTTTTAAGCTTTCAATTCCTCTTTCAGCTTGAGCAAGTCTTTTCTTACCTTCAAAAGTAAATGGTTTTGTAACAACACCAATTGTTAATATTCCCATTTCTTTAGCAGTTCCAGCAACTATAGGAGCAGCACCAGTTCCAGTTCCACCACCCATACCAGCAGTAACGAAAACCATATCAGCTCCGCGTAAAGCTTCTGCTACTTCTGTGCGACTTTCTTCAGCAGCTTGTGCACCTATATCAGGGTTAGCACCTGCACCAAGTCCTCTAGTTAATTTTTCACCTATTTGAATTTTCGTTGATGCTTTTGATAATTGAAGTGCTTGTCTATCAGTATTAACAGCTATGAACTCAACATTCTTAATTCCTGCTTCAATCATTCTGTTAACAGCATTATTTCCAGCTCCTCCAACACCAATTACTTTGATAGTGGCTGTTCCATCCATCATGTAGTTGTTATTGTTATCATCATTTTCCATTATCATAAGGTATTTCCTCCTTCAATAAAATATATATTATAAAAATTAAAAACTAATTAATTATGAATAGAAAAAGTCTCTAACCTTTTCTAAAACAGTTTTAAAAACTGATTTTTCTGATTTAGTATCTATTGTACTAGAAACTTTTTTTGAAAAAGCTCTAGATGAAACATATCTAACAAGAGCATAACTAGTTCTATAAACTGGTTTTATTGTAGAAATTAATCTAGCTGTTGAAACTTTAACTGGAATATTCAAAATAATTTTTCCAGCCATATCACATTTATTAATATTTGTGATACCTTCTCCTGTTAAAATTACATTATTTATATTATTTTTTAAACCTTGAGCTGTAATCTCTTTATTAACTAATGAAAAGATTTCTTCAACTCTTGCTTCAATAATTTCAATCAATTCTGAACTTTTGATAGTTTTATTTCTAGTATCTCCACCATTATATGTATTAAGAATTATATTGTTATCATTATCTATAAAAGATCTTAAAGCTAATCCGTATTGACGTTTTAATTTATCAGCTTCTTCTTTTGAAATATTTAAAACATACGCAATATCACTTGTGATATTATCCCCACCTAAAGGTAATGTATCATTAAATATAAAAGAATTTCCTTTGAAAACACCAATTTCTGTATTTCCAGCACCTATATCAAGAATCATTACATTATCATTTAACTCATTACTGTCTAAAACTAGGTTTCTTTCTGCAAGAGTAATTGGAACAATTCCGTCAATATCAATACCAGCTTTTCTACATATAGAAGTTATCTTTTTTATATAATTTTTATCAGCTAATATTAGCTGAGCCATCAATGTAAAACTTGAGCAATAACTTCCTACTGGATCCTCAACTGTTTTTCCATCTTCTAATATAAATTTATCTGGTACTATATCTATTAAAACTTCATCATCAGGCATTTCAATATCTCTTACCATTGACATTGCAACTGTAACATCTTTATGAGATATTCCATCAAATCTTTCTCTAGTCTCTTTAACAACACTATTTTGAACAATTGTTGTATACTTTCCTGGAATTGTAATATAAGCAGAACTAATCTTGAAATTAGCAATTTCTTCTGCTTCTCTAATTGTTTTAGAAATAGCAATTGAAATTGCATCATCATCTATGATTTGTCCTTTTGCAATTCCGTTACATCTACAGCAAGTATTGCAAATTATCTCTATTTGTTTGAAATTATTAACTTCACCAACAACAGTACTAACCTTAGAAGTACCGATGTCAATACCTACAATTATATCTCCAATTGCCAAAACAATTCCTCCATTTTTTCCGTTTTCTTAATATGTCTAAGGATATTACAATTTGCTCAAAAAGTCAATAGAATCTGTCACGTTTTCGTAACTCTTTTGTAACCTTTTTGTAATAAAGTTTTGTAAATCGATTACTAATATATAACACTTTTTAGTAAAAATCAACAAAAAGCGACATATTTTTTTGAAAAAAACCGAGTTTGTTTTTCATAACTCGATAATGCAATTCTTTATGTAAAACTATTCGCTCTTTTTAGTTATTTTTCATCCTAAAATATTATTTTATTTAATCCTTACGGAGTAATATTGTTCAAATTTTTTATAAACAAATTATTTAAAATATTCTATCAAAAATTTTTTTACTTCTTCAAAATTTTCAAACTCATTTACACCTGTTTTTATTGCTTTAGCTGATTTCATTCCTTTTACATACCAAGCAACATGCTTTCTCATCTCTCTAACAGCAGTATACTCTCCTTTTTCTTGTATAAGCATCTCATATTGTCTTAATATCGTATTTAAAACTTCATCATTACTAGGCTTTGTGTATTCTTCGCCCTTTAAATATGAAGCGACTTCTTTAAAAATCCATGGATTTCCCAAAGTTGCTCTTCCAATCATAATACCATCAACATTAGTCCTAGCAAACAACTCCTCAGCAGACTTTCCATCAATAACATCTCCATTTCCTATAACAGGAATAGAAACATTTTCTTTAACGGCTTTAATAATATCCCAATCTGCAACACCAGAGTAAAATTGACTTCTAGTTCTTCCGTGAATTGTAATTGCAGATGCACCAGCTGCTTCAATTCTTTTAGCAGCTTCAACCGCAACAATATGTTCATCATCCCATCCCTTACGTATCTTAACAGTAACAGGAACTCTTGAAACTGCAACAACACTTTTTACAATCTCAGATACCAATTCTAAATCTAATAAAAGCTTGCTACCATCACCATTTTTAACAACCTTTGGTGCAGGACATCCCATATTGATATCAATAATATCTGCTTTGTCATTCAAAAACTCTGCAGCTTTAGCCATAACATCTGGCTCGTTACCAAAAATTTGCATAGAAATAGGTCTTTTTTCATCACTTGTTTTTAACATTGAAAGCGTTTTATCATCTCCATAAAAAACTGCCTTTGCACTAACCATTTCAGTTTCTACAAGTCCAGCCCCACACTCTTTACACAATTTTCTAAAAGGTAAATCTGTTACACCTGCCATAGGCGCTAATATTATATTATTATCTAATTCAACATTACCAATTTTCAATTTATGATAAAACATACAATCTCCATTTCTAAACAACTTTTATTATATTTTAAGCTTTCCCTCAACTACTAAAATCACAAACGTCAATCTTTTTTAACAGTAATTAGAGCATTTTTTATTTAACATAGAGTCAAAACTCTATCAAATTGTTACAGTAAAATATAGAAAAATTCATATATAAAATTTTGAACTACCGCGCAGCGATCAAAGGAACGAAGAGTACTCTTCGTGACTGCGATTGAAGCAATCTATACATATGAAAGAGCCGGAGGCTCATCAAGATTGCGACAGCAAGGTATGAAAAAATTTATATATGCATTTTTCTATAATCTTATACTTAACACTATTTATTACTCAATAAAAATAGCCTTTTGACGACGTGCACTAACATTAACCACAAGTCCCATACAAATAAAATTAGTAAGCAATGAACTACCACCATAACTAACAAAAGGTAAAGGCACACCAGTAATAGGTAAAAGTCCCATAGTCATACCAATATTTTCAATCATATGGAAACACAAAATTCCAGCAACACCAATAGCAATATAAGAACCCACATTATCTTTAGCGGTTTTAGCAATATACACAATTCTAGTAATCAAAATAACATACGTAATTATAATAACTGCACCCATCACCAATCCCATTTCCTCCCCAATAGCAGAGAAAATAAAATCTGTTGTCTTTGGATGTAGATATCCTAATTGCGTTTGATTTCCTTGAAATAATCCCATACCTAAAATTTGACCAGCTCCAATAGCCAGCTTAGACTGAATTATATTATATCCTGAACCTCTTGGATCACTTTCAGGATGCAAATACACTTCAATTCTCTGAAGAGCATGCGCAGGTAAATTAATATATATAACAGGTACAAGAATTGCTACTAAAGCAATTGCAAGAAAAATATATTTTTTATCTATTCCAGAAACAAATAAAATAAACACTGTTGCAAAAATATACGCTGTTGCAGTACCAAAGTCTGGCTCAACAACAATCAACAAAATTGGAACAGCCGCAATTAATAACACAGCTAACAATTTATGTATTTTATTTATCTCTTTCTTATTCCTAGCTTGCAATAAATTCAAAGCATATGCCATAAATAAAATTGTAGCAATCTTACCGAACTCAGATGGCTGAAAAGAAAAGCTTCCTATATTAAACCAGCTACTCGCACCATTTATTTGTTCAGTAAATAAAACCAAAATTAACAAAAATATACATGCTCCATAAAAAACAGGAGCTATTTTTAAAATTTTATCATAGTCAATTGCAATAACCAAAATAAAAAATGGTATACTAATCGCTAACCATTGTAACTGCTTAATAAATTCAACATGGTCAGTATTTTGACTAGTAGAAAAGAGTGCTGTTAACCCAATTCCAATAAGAATTACTATGCAAACAAGCACTCCCCAATCTAAATTCTTTAATAATTTCTTTCTCATTCAAAAAACCTCATCGTCTGTATAGTATAATATAAAATGCTTTTAAATCTAATTTATTCTTCAGGTTTCTCTTTCACTTTTTCTTCTAAAGATTCAGATTCTTCCTTTTTTGTAACATCCTCTTCTAAATCCTCAGGATTCTCTTCTGCCTCTTCTACCTTTTCAACTTCTTCAGCTTTCTTTTCCTCTTTTTTCTCCGGTACTTTAGTTTCCGTTTCGGTATTTTTTTCTTCAGTCTTTTTCTTTCTTCCTCTTTTAGCAGGAGTTTTTACCTCAGCTTTTTCTTCTGGTTCTTTCTCCTTCTCTTCTTCATTCTTTTTATTCATTTTTTCAGCCTTAACATCATTTTTTATATTCACAATAGGAATATTAGCATACAATGCAGGCGCACCATTTGTTCCATCTTCATTAGACTGATTTGTCAATCTAACATCTATTTCTTTTTCATCAACCTCAACATACTTTTTGATGACATCTATAATTTCTTGTTTCATTAAATCTAAGAAATCTGCAGATACATTAGCTCTATCTTGCATTAGAACCAAATGTAATCTTTCTTTAGCTGTATCTTTAGAACTTTCGTCTAATGCCTGTCCAGGTTTCAATACTCTTTTGAAAAAAGTTGTTAATCCTTCAAACATTTTTTACCTCCAGTTATTTTTTATTTTTTGCCAAAAATTCTTTTTAACTTAGCAAAAAAGCCAGTTTCTCTTCCAGGTACGCTAACTTCTATGTTCTCCCCTAAAATCCTTCTTGAAATTTCAATATACGCTTTTCCAGAAGGTGCTTTTTTATTAGAAATAACAGGTTCTCCTTTATTAGTTTGAGTGATAATGAATTCATCATCAGGCACAACACCAATTAAGTCAATTGATAACAAATCAACAATATCATCAACATCCATCATTTCGCCTCTTCTAACCATGTTAGGTCTTAATCTATTTACAATTAATTCAGGATTTTTTATCTCTGAAGATTCAAGCAATCCTATAATTCTGTCAGCATCTCTAATAGCTGAAATTTCAGCAGTTGTAACAACAATAGCTCTATCTGCACCAACAATAGCATTTTTAAACCCTTGTTCAATTCCTGCTGGACAATCTATTAAAATATAGTCAAATTCCTCTTTTAATTTGGCAATTAATTCTTTCATTTGCTCCTCGCTTATAGCTGTCTTATCCCTTGTTTGAGCAGCTGGAAGTAAAAATAATTCTTTAAAACGTTTATCTTTAATTAAAGCTTGTCTTAATTTACATTTTTCTTCTATTACATCTACGATATCATATACAATTCTATTCTCTAGTCCCATAACAACATCCAAATTTCTCAAGCCAATATCTGTATCAACTAAAGCAACTTTTTTTCCTGCTAAAGCAAGTGCAGAACCTAAATTAGCTGTTGTTGTTGTTTTTCCTACACCACCTTTACCAGATGTTATGACTATAACTTCTCCCATAAAATCCTCCATTCATCTCTCAATGCATCTATATTTTCGAGTCGCATATACATGTATTTCTTATTTTTTACCTTATTATCTTATAGTTTTTTTGAAAAAAAGTCAATGTGTAATGTAATATTTTTGTAATATTTTGATTTTTAATATTTTTCGACCGCATCGTTCACATATATTTTTTTCACTATAAATCACTTATCAGCTCAAACAGTTAAATTTCAAGCATTTTTCACGAAATGACAACGATTTTTTTATAACTAACACATTGATTATTCCATTTATTTCTTATATAATAGCAAAAGTAAGGAGGTTTTTATGCGTAGAAGAAAGAAAATAATAAAAAGATTAATAACAGTAATCGCAATTATTTTAGTATTATTTTTATTATACAAATTTTTAAAACCACAAAAACAAATAAATACTGTTGACCAGAATTCAAAAAAAGGCGAAATCATTGAGCTAACAACAGTAAATGAACCAAATGTAAAAATTGACCTACCAGATGAAATTCATTCTGAAAACAATACTACAAACGGATCAAAATATACACCAGTAACAGAAACAAATGATAAATACTTAATTTCTATACTTTCAAATAATGAAGTTACTGTCTTAATTGGAAATGATTCCGAAAAATTACTTAATAGCTCATCAAAAGTAGAAATCGGTGGTGAATACAAAATAAGTGGAATTACAGAACCGATCAAATCTGTATACTACTTTAATGTAACAGATTATAATTATCCAGTCTTTTTGCTTCTAAGTAAAACCGGAAAACTTTATTACGTAGACATAGAAAATGCATTTCAAACAGGTAATTTTGCAGTTGCAGGAACAATAAAAGAAGATTTACCAGAAGTAAGCAACGTATATGAAACAACAACTGAAAAAGATGGTAAATCATACAACACAGCAATAATTACATGTCAAAATGGTGAAGGCTATGAATTTAATTTAGGTATGATCAATAGATAATACCTACTAAGGAGGATAAATACATGAATAATTTGATTGAAATCAGATGGCATGGTAGAGGTGGCCAAGGTGCAAAAACAGCATCACTTCTATTAGCAGATGCAGCATTCAACACAGGAAAATATATTCAAGGATTTCCTGAATATGGTCCTGAAAGAATGGGTGCTCCAATCACAGCATACAACAGAATTAGTAACGATCCAATCACTATACATAGCAACATATACGAACCAGATTATGTTGTTGTAGTTGATGACACATTACTTGAAACTGTTGACGTTGCAGCCGGTTTAAAAGAAACAGGTGCAATTATAATTAACACAACAAAAGACAATGATTATTTAATAAAAGCATTAAACGGTTACAAAGGAGAAATCTACAAAATAGATGCTAAAAAAATATCAATTGAAGCACTAGGCAAATATTTTCCAAACACACCTATGCTTGCAGCAATAGTAAAAGTAAGTAAAATTATGACTGATGAAGACTTTTTAGCAGATATGGTTGGTTCATTCAAGCATAAATTTGCCAAAAAACCTGAAGTAATCGAAGGTAATATGAAGGCACTTGAAATGGCCCTTAAAGAAATCGAAAAAGTACAATAAGGAGGTATAAAAATGACAGATATAAACCCAACAACTCCATATCAAGATCTAACAATCGGAGGAAATATTTATACAGCTGGAAATGCAAAAGAATTTAAAACAGGTGACTGGCGCAGTCAAAAACCAATTTGGATACCAGAAAAATGCAAACAATGCGGACTATGTTTCCCAGTATGCCCTGATGATGCAATACCAGTAACAAAAGATAAAAAAAGAATAGACTTTAATTATGATGCTTGTAAAGGATGCATGGTATGTGCAAAAGTATGTCCTTTTAAAGCAATCGAAAAGGAGGTAAAATAATGGAAATTCGTGAAAGATTAAGTGGAAACGAAGCAGTAGCAACAGCAATGAAACAAATCAACCCAGATGTAGTAGCTGCCTTCCCTATCACTCCATCAACAGAAATACCACAATACTTTTCAACATTTGTTAGTAACGGACAAGTTGATACAAACTTTGTTGCTGTTGAAAGTGAACACAGTGCAATGAGTGCATGTATAGGATCAGAAGCTGCTGGTGCAAGAACAATGACAGCAACATCTGCAAACGGTTTATCTCTTATGTGGGAAATGATATACATAGCATCAAGCTTACGTTTACCAATCGTAATGTCATTAGTAAACAGAGCTGTTTCAGGGCCATTAAATATCCATAATGATCATTCAGATGCAATGGGTGCTCGTGATAGCGGTTGGATTCAACTTTTCTCTGAAAACAATCAAGAAGCTTATGACAATACAATAATGGCAAATAGAATTGCTGAACACAAAGACGTATTACTACCTTTAATGGTATGTCAAGATGGTTTCATAACATCACACTCTATTGAAAATATAGAACTAATTGAAGACGAAAAAGTTAAAGAATTCGTTGGAGAATATAAACCAGAACATTATTTATTAGATGCAGAAAATCCAATGGCAATTGGTCCTTTAGATTTACAAGCATATTTATTTGAACATAAAGCACAACAAGCAATAGCTATGAAAAACGCTAAAAAGGTTATATTAGAAGTTGCTAAAGACTTTGAAAAATTGACTGGAAGAAAATATGGGTTATTTGAAGAATATAAATTAGACGATGCTGAATACGTAATAGTTTGTATGAACTCAACAGCTGGAACAACAAAAGCAGCTATTGAAGATTTAAGAAAACAAGGAATAAAAGCTGGATTACTTAAAGTCAGAGTATTCCGTCCATTCCCTGGTGAAGAAATTGCAAAAGCTTTATCTAAAGCAAAAGCAGTTGCAGTTCTTGACAAAGCAGATTCTTTAAACGGTCAAGGTGGAGCTCTATATGAAGATGTAGTTTCTGGAATGTATAACGAACAATTATCAATTCCAACAATTAACTATGTTTATGGAATTGGTGGTAGAGATACAACTGTTAAAGACATAAAATCAGTATATGAAGACTTAAGCAAAATAAATGGAAAAGTAGAAAATCCATACAGATATTTAGGTTTAAGGGGGGATAAATAATGGCATACAATTTACAAGAAGTAATAGCAAATAAACCTTCTAGACTTACATCTGGTCACAGAATGTGTGCAGGATGTGGAGCACCAGGCGTAGCTAGAATGATTTTAAGAGCATTAAAACCAGAAGATCACGCAGTAATAGCAAATGCCACAGGATGCATGGAAGTATCTACTTTCATATACCCATACACTGCATGGAAAGATTCATTCATACATACAGCATTTGAATGTGCTGGTGCAACAATTGCAGGTGCTGAGGCTGCATATCAATCAATGAAAAAGCAAGGAAAATTACCACAAGATAAAGACACAAAATTCATAGCATTTGGTGGAGACGGTGGAACTTACGATATAGGTTTACAAAGTTTATCAGGAGCTATGGAAAGAGGTCATGACATGGTATATGTTTGCTATGATAATGGTGCATACATGAACACAGGAATTCAACGTTCATCTGCTACACCAAAATTTGCAGACACAACAACATCACCTTCTGGAAAAGTAATTCCAGGAAAAATGCAAAACAGAAAAGACTTAACAAAAATCATGGCAGAGCACCACATTCCTTATGTTGCGCAAACATTAGCAATGACAAACTTTAAAGATTTATATGAAAAATCTGAAAAAGCAATTTATACAGAAGGTCCTGCATTCTTAAACGTTATGGCTCCTTGCCCACGTGGATGGGGATATAACACAGAAGATCTTATGACAATAAACAAATTAGCAGCAGATACATGCTACTGGCCACTATATGAAGTAGTTAATGGTAAATATCACATTACATATAAACCAGCTAAAAAACTTCCAATAGAAGAATTCTTAAAACCACAAAAAAGATTTAAACACATGTTTAAACCTGGAAATGAATGGATGATAGAAGAATTCCAAGCAGAAGTTGATAGACGTTGGCAAGAACTACTTGATTTAGAAGAAATTACAAATAAATAATATATTATACTTAAAGGCATCTTTTCAAAATATTATGAATAACAATGTTTGAGAAAGATGCCTTTAAAAATGCTTAACTAACACATCCTATATTAAATATATTTTCCAGCACTATTCTACCTTCTCTTCAATTTTAATATAGTATGATTACAACATATTAATCACAGTTTTTTATTTATAGTATTGACAATATTTCAAAAAGAGATTATAATTTATTTTGTCTTTACAGACTTGGTTGCGCTCCATTTTGAATAAACTTTTACAGTTTTGCCGTTAATCTTAGCTTTCTTATATGTACGAATACGAACATAGTAAGTTTTTTTTGCTTTAAGACCTTTAATTGTTTTTGTTTTTGCGCTCTTTTTGTTTACAGTATAGCTGCTTGATTCCTTATTAAACTTCTTTGATCTAGAAATATTAATTTGATAACCTGCGATACCGGTTACCTTTTTCCAAGTAATCTTAACTGACTTCTTACCCTTAGTAAGCTTTTTAACAGTAGGCTTCTTTTGAGTTGAGTCAATATATGCACCGCTTCTTGAATACTTAGCTTTAGTTGCAGCTTTCTTTGTTGTGGTTGCCTTTTTAGTGGTTGTTGTCATCAAAACAGGTGCTGTTGTTGATGTACAGATCCCACAGGTTCTTGTAGTTCTGCATGTAGGTACCCTTGATGGAAGACGGGCATTCCTTCCAGGCGTCGGGATCGTCCACGGACTCGTAGTAATACTCGAGGTTCGCGAGGTGGCCGGTGAAGCGCCAGCTGGAATCGTCGCTCATGGAAGAGGAGGTGA